>VAPC010547191.1_pt1 | contig 13791 bp, 11 predicted proteins | sample 3395121 | NCBI WGS metagenome assembly VAPC01 (sample SAMN08290434, study PRJNA428436) | hydrothermal vent metagenome | isolation source: Deep-sea hydrothermal vent chimney | place: Indian Ocean: Southwest Indian Ridge | depth 1711 m m
AAAAGACCCTTCAGGCAAAAGGTTTTTTACTTCTGAAAACACATAATCTGAGAGAGGCTATCTCCTGTCTGAAGGATAAAGATGTTGATTTGATAGTGGTTGATAAAACGTTCTCGAATGACTCTAAAAATTTCAAAAAATTCAAGGAGCTTTCAGTAGAAATCTCAAAGATCGTTCTTTTAAAAGATCTCTCCTTCAGAGGCATGGGTATCTGGCTTAAAGACAGGCTCGCCGTTCCTGTAAGGGAACCGGTTTCATTACAGGAGTTTGAGTACCATATAAAACGGATTTTAAACACTAAAGTTATAACAGATAAGAATCAGGATTTGCAGGCCGCTTTAAAATCAAGAACAAAGGAACTCGGGTTTTTTGAGGATATCACCAAAATTCTGGTTTCAACATTAAACCTCAATAAAATCCTTACTACAATTATGAAGAAGACAAAAACCATGATTGGAGTAGAAGCCTGGTCAATCCTGCTCGTTGATGAAGAGACGAAAGAACTGTTTTTTGAAAGGACAGAGGGGAAAGAAAGCAAAAAAATAAAAAAATGCAGGATTAAAATTGGGGAGGGGATTGCTGGCTGGGTTGCGAAAGAAGGAGTTCCTGTAATAGTGCCCGATGTTTCCAAGGACGCGCGTTTTTCCGGAAAAATAGATAAAATGCTTCAATTTAAAACAAAGTCGCTAATGTGTATACCTATAAAGATTAAGGATAAAGTTATAGGTGTTTTAGAGATTGTTAATAAGTCTACAGGAGAACCTTTTACAAAGGAAGACCTTGATTTACTCCTGAAATTTGTAAATCATGCTGCTATGGCTATTGAACGATCATTACTGTATCAAAAAATGGAGGAACTTACCCTTACTGATGATGTTACCAATTTATTTAACACCCGTTATTTAAACCGAGCGATAGAACTGGAGATAGACCGTTCCGACAGGTACGGACCGCCGTTTACCCTTATATTTATGGATATCGATTCCTTCAAGGTGGTAAATGATCAGTATGGACATCTTGTAGGCGGCAAGGTACTTGTTGAAGTAGCACAGCTTTTGTTAAATGGCCTGAGAACTATTGATATAGTTGCCAGGTACGGAGGAGATGAGTTTGTAATCGTTTTACCGCAAACTCCCACAAAAGCCGGTTTTCATGTGGCTGAAAGACTGAGAATTGAGGTAGATAAACATGTTTTTTTAAAGCACGATGGTTATTCCCTTAGAATAACAGCCAGTTTTGGAGTGGCGGCTTATCCTGAAAATGCTAAAAGCAAAGAAGAGCTTTTTCGTATCGCTGATGAGGCTATGTACAGAGGAAAGTTTTCAACAAAGAATATCGTCTACGCTGCTGCACAATAATTTCCTGCGTTATCATTTCTTTTTACATATGCAAGATTATATTAATTTTGAGTACAATAAGTATAGCTGTCTGCCTGAAAGGATTATTTAACAAAATATGATTGATTTTGGATTTAAGATCTATCGTAAGATTCTGGACAATATAAAGTGCGGAGTTTATATGGTAGATCCCGAAAGGAAAATTAAGTACTGGAATAAAGAGGCTGAATCTCTGACAGGATTTACAGCAGAGGAGATAGTTGGTAAGCCATTTGATCAGTCCCCTGTTGAATATGAAGACTCCGGTGGAAATGTTCTGCAGCAATACGAGTATCCGGTAACACTCTGTTTTCAGGACAGAAAACCTGTAAGCAGGAATTTTTCCATTAAAACAAAAGACAACCGGATAATCCCTGTTGAAGAAAATGCAACAACATTATACAAAGGAGGCAGGTTTGCCGGCGTAATATCAATATTCAGGGATATTACCGTATGTATACAGACGGTTGAGTCGCAATTAAAGGCTGAAAAGAAGGAAAGATTAATTCCGATATGCGGCTGGTGCAAAAAAATAAGAAAAGACGAGACATATTGGGAACAGCTGGAAACCTATCTTACCAATGAGGGGTTTGGTGTATTTACACATGGTATGTGCCCCTCATGTGCCGATAAGATTTTTGAGAAAAAGATATATCTTGAAAGTTATCAGAATATATGTAAGGCCATAAGCGCCAGTATAGCAATTGATGAAGTATTACAGCTGATTGTTGCCAATGTTGTTAAGGTGATGAATGTAAAGGCCAGCTCACTTCGATTGCTCAATCAGGCCACGCAGCAGCTGGAGCTTGCGGCATATCACGGGCTTAGTGAAAAATATGCCAATAAAGGGCCTGTAAGCTATGATGCCAGTATTGATGATGCATTGGCTGGTAAACCTGTGTCAGTGTACGATATTACGGAACATAAGGGTTCAGAATATTACAAAGAGGCGCGGGAGGAAGGTATCCGCAGTATTCTCTCTATTCCCATGAGGGTTGAGAATGAAATGATCGGGATACTGAGAATGTACACTATCGAGCCGGTAAAATATACTGAAGAGGATCTGAAGTTTATATCAGCGATAGCAGAACAGGGTGCTATTGCTATAAGTAATGCCAGACGTTTTGAAAAAGCGGTCTCCAGAGAGAAAGAATATCTGAGGGTTTTTGAGGAAATAACCAAAGCTGTAAGCTCGACTCTGAATGTTGATGAAGTGCTCAATATGATCGCACGGAAGATACCTGAAGTAATGTCTTTAAAAGGGAGTTCTTTACGGCTTCTTAATAAAGCCACGCAGCAGCTGGAGCTTGCGGCATATTACGGGCTTAGTGAGAAATATGCCAATAAAGGCCCTGTAAGCTATGATGCCAGTATTGATGATGCACTGGACGGTAAGCCTGTATCAGAGTATGACATTACAGAACATAAGGATTCGAAATATTACAATGAGGCGCTTGAGGAAGGAATAAGGAGCATTCTGTCCATCCCTATGCGTTTTCAAAACGAGGTTATAGGTGTACTCCGGTTGTATACAATCGAACCTATTAAATATACTGAAGAGGACCTTAGATTTATGGCGGCAATTGCAGAGCAAACTGCTGTTGCCATTGTAAACGCAAAACGCTTTGAAAAAGAGATATCAAAGGAAAGGGAATATCTTAAAGTTTTCGGGGAAATTACGAAAACTGTAAGCTCCACACTGCGTGCAAATGAGGTTATGGATATGATAGTGAAGAAAATTCCTGAGGTAATGGGATTGAAAGCCGCTACTATACGACTGCTGGACAATACCGGTAAAAAACTTAAACTTGTTGCGGCTTATGGCCTGAGTGAAAAATATCTTAGCAGAGGGCCTGTTGATACTGAAGAAAATATAATCAATGCACTGAATGAGAAGCCCGTAGCTATTTACGATGTTACAACTGACGATAAGGTGCATTATAAAAAAGAAGCTGCGGAAGAAGGGATCAAAAGCATGCTGTCTCTCCCTATAGTTGCCAAGAGTAAGGTTTTAGGGGTGTTAAGGCTTCTTACCGGTGAGTCCAGGCAATTTTCACAGCAGGAGATAGATTTTGCAGTATCACTGGCGGAGCAATGCGGTACGTCAATTGAGAATGCGATAATGTACGAAAAAATAAAGAAAGATTATGATGATATGATGACATACCTTGACGGGGCAGTGCTGGAAAAGGAGTAAACCTTCGACGAAGCCAGATAGGCCCGCCTTCGTCCTGCTTTGCAGAACTTCGGCGAGGCTCGTCCTGCCATTCATCCCCGCCATAAATGGCGGGACTTTCTGGCAAAGGCGAGGAAAACTTGAAGAGAAGGACATTTTATAGTATCCTAAAAGGCGATGGCGCTTTTCAATTATACAGCAAAAGAGATTACCCTTAAAATAGTTTACTATGGACCGGGTTTTTCCGGTAAGACAACCAACCTTCAGAATCTCCATTCCATTTTACCGAATAATTCCAGGGGTAAACTTATCTCTTTAACTACTGAGGCTGACAGAACGCTGTTCTTTGATTTTCTTCCTATAGATGTGGGTAAGATTAAAGAGTTTAATATAAGGTTTCAGCTTTATACTGTTCCGGGCCAGGTGCGCTATAACGCGACCAGGCGTCTTGTGCTGAAAGGTGCCGACGCGATAGTATTTGTGGCCGATTCTCAACAGGAGATGAAAGATCAAAATATTGAAAGCTATGACAACATGAAGGAGAATCTTACCGTTAATAATATAGACCCTGATGATACGCCTATTATATTCCAATATAACAAGAGAGACGTTAAAAATATCATGAGCATAGGAGACCTTAATAACATTTTAAATAAAGAAAACGCTCCCTTTTTTGAGGCTGTTGCTGTTGAAGGCAGAGGAGTTAAAGAGACCTTTAAAGAGATTACAGATAATCTTATCAAACACATAGCAAAAAAACATAAGGTTGATATTGAAGCACCAATTGAAATTCTGTCATCCGGCTATAAGCCGCCTGCCAAAGAGGCATTAGATTCCAGGCCTCATGCAGCGCAGAAACCTGCGCCGGAGCTGGCTGTGCCTAAACCGCCTCCGTCAAGGCCTGGTGTTGTTCCCACTGCTCATCCGCAAGCGGTTAGACCTGCTGTTGTTGAGAGAGCAGGAGTACAGCAGCCCCCTGTTAATCTGGACGTGTCAGAACTTGTATCAGCAATAGGTGAGCTGGGTGAGGTTATCAGAGAAATCAGCAACAGCCTGAAGGAAATGCAGAAAAAACATACTAAAATTTCCAATGAGCTTTATGAGATCAGACAGATTTTTTCAGGGGCAAAAAAAGATAAGGGTTTTAAAAAGTTTTTCAGGTAGTAAGTCTTTATCCCAAAATTAGTATAAGTGTAAGAAGAAAAAAATGTTGCGAGTTGCGGGTTTCGTGTTTCGAGTTAAACCCTTCACCAGTCACTGTCTTTTGCCTTATAACCCGTAACCCGCCTGCCCCGTTGCGGAGCTTTACGGGGTATCTCGTAACCCGTCACGGCCTTTAAAGCATTTCAAGTGTTTTTATAAGTGCCTCTGCTTTTTTAAGAGTCTCAAGATATTCCTTTTCCGGTTCCGAGTCTGCTACAATCCCGGCCCCGGCCTGTACATAGGCAATACCATCCTTGATAACAAACGTTCTGATGATAATGTTTAAATCCATATTGCCTGAAAAACCTATATACCCGAGAGAACCTGTATAGGGCCCTCGCGTTACACTTTCGAGTTCGTCAATAATTTCCATGCACCTTACTTTAGGAACACCTGTTATTGTGCCTCCGGGAAAAGCAGCTTTTATGGCGTCAAAACAGTCCTTATTATTTGCAGGGGTGCCTTTAACGTTTGACACTATATGAATAACATGAGAATAATCCTCGGTTATCATAAACTCATCGACTGCTACAGATCCGTAATCAGAAATTTTACCCAGGTCATTCCGTTCAAGGTCTATTAGCATCAGATGTTCAGCGCGTTCTTTTTCATTTATCAGAAGGTCATTTCTCATCTTCTGGTCATCTTTATCGTCAGCGCCTCTTGGCCTTGTCCCTGCTATCGGTCTTGTTTCTACACTACTGGCGGAAAATTGAAGCAGTCTTTCAGGAGAGGAACTGACAATCTGATAGTCACCCATATCAAGATATGCTGCGAACGGAGAAGGATTGATCCTGCTCAGTATTTTGTATATTTCCCAAGGATCGGTATTACCGATACCGGCTGATACCCTTTGAGAAAGGTTTGCCTGAAATATATCGCCTGCTTTTATATATTCCTTTGTTTTTTTTACTATATTAACGTAATCGTTTTTATCCATTTCATGTTTTAATTTAACCGGCTTTGTCGATTTTCCGGAACTCTTTAAATCCGGTTTTTCCCGGGAAGATATTTTTTCATAAAGATTGTTTATCTTTTCACAGGCAATGTCATAGTAAAGACCGCTATCTTTTTCTGGTAATACAAAGGCAAACCCTGTTTTACTTATACCGGGACAGGAAATGATGAATGTTTTTTTGTATTTATGGTCAAATGCAAGAAGCGTATCAATTAGAAGAAAATGCGCGTCAGGTATTTTAAGATCGTCAACAGATGTTCTTGGCAGGTGCTCAAAATAATGGACAAAATCATAACTGATTAAACCTGCCGCTCCACCGAAGAAAGGGGGAAAATCTGTCTGTGACTGATTGCCGGATGATGTGAAGGCAGGTGCTTTTATAGTGTAAGAACTGAGCAGTTCCTTTAATTTTTTTAAGGGCGGTTTTGTGGACAGAGCTTTTTGACCATTGGTTTCTATTTCAACAGTGCCGTTTTTTGCCTTAAAAATCAGGAAAGGGTTTTCCCCTGCAAATGAATATCTTGCGATTTTCTCAGGACCTTTTATGCTTTCAAAAAGAAAACTGTAAGGGCTCCTGATTGATTCATATGCCTGTTGAGGGGGCATAAAGGGCAGTTCCAGATAAACAGGGAATATTTCCCCTTTTTTTACGTTTTCTATGAAATCATATTTTGAAGGCAGGATATTCATAAGAAGCAAAATATAATGAGAAGAATTTGTTACCTTTTTATTTCAGATCTTTGGTTTTATTTCATTTAGAATGCGCTGAATGGCTTTTACCGGATCCGGCTGGGACATTACTGCCCTGCCCAATATAATATAATCAGCGCCTCTTGCCAGGGCTTTTTTTGGAGGCATGGTTCTTTGCTGGTCATCCTGTTTTGTCCATATTGGTCTAATACCCGGGGTTACTATCAGAAATCCTTTTTCGCAGGAATTTCTTATTGTCTCTATTTCCTGAGGCGATGCGATTACGCCGTCAAGGCCCGCTTTTAAAGCCAGCTTTGCCAGGTGCTTCACCTGAGTATTAATTCTCTGCTCTATTCCCAGTTCGTGTGTAAGGGCAGACTGATTTAAACTGGTAAGTATAGTTACCCCCAGAAGCTTGGGTTTTTCAATATTCTGTTTTAAGGAAACAGAAACTATTTCCTGAACAGTCTTTTTCATCATCTCAAGCCCGCCAAAAGTATGTACATTCAACATAAATACTCCGAGATTCGCCGCGACTCTGGCAGATTTAGCTACTGTGCTGGGAATATCATGAAATTTAAGGTCGAGAAAGACTTTTTTGCCCATTGAATTGATGCCTTCTATAATTTTAGGACCAACAGCAGTGAAAAGTTCTGAACCGACCTTGAATATGTTGACGTAATCTTTAAAGACATTGACGATTTCTATAGCCTCTTCATAATCGGCTACATCAAGAGCAAGTATTATGTGTTCTTTTGGATCCATGACTTTAAATTAAAGATTAAATATCAAAAATCAAAATAAAGGAAATTATTTTTAAATTTTAGGTAATGTTATATCCTTCTGAGCCTGGTATTTTCCTTTTTTGTCAGCATATGATCTTTCACAAATATCATCGGCATCCAGAAACACAAGCTGTGCTATACCTTCATTTGCATATATTCTGACAGGAGAAGGAGATGTATTGGATATTGATATTGTTACGTAACCTTCCCATTCAGGCTCAAGAGGGGTTACATTAACTACTATTCCGCATCTTGCGTATGTTGATTTTCCAAAACAGATAACAACCACATCTCTCGGTAGTTTAAAATATTCCAGCGAAGTCGCGAGAACAAAGGAATTAGGAGGTATTACACATGAATCACCTTTAAAATCAACGAGACAGTCGGGATCAAAATTTTTCGGATCAACTATGTTGTTATTTTTATTGCGGAAAATTTTAAATTTATCAGATATCCTCATGTCATAGCCATATGAACCTACTCCATAAGAGATAGAACCCTCTCTTGCCTGATTTTCAGCAAATGGAGTTATCATGCCTTTTTCAGCCATTTCCCGGATCCAGCAGTCATTTTTTGCCATGTATATCCTCTTGATAAATAAGGGGTGTGCGGTATTTGAAAGGTTAACATAAAGTTTTATTCCTTTACAACAATTTGTGAGATGGAATCCCACAAATTGTTGTAGTTCAGCCAATAAATTATGGGGGTGCTTTTACCCGCCAGTAAGTTTGGCGGGTCGCCCCCATACCCCCGGACTGGGGTTGCGCACCCCAGACCCGCGGTTCTTCTTTTGCGTGGCCAAAAGAAGAACGAAGAAAAGGCCACTGTGATTGCTTCTGCTTCGATCTGCTCCGATCGTGTTCAGTAAAATAATTCAAACTCGCTTCACTCAGACACGAATTATTTTTTAACCTTCACCCTCTCTTCGCAGATCTAAAGCAATCAATGGGATTTAGAATAGAAATGACAAATAGGACTTGAACTGAGGTTTTCCTGTGTATTGACTATACACTTTGCCGGGCGTTATACTTAAATACCCTGGGGGAGGCAAAACCCGTGGATTTTACGGGCCAGACCTGAGAGTTCTCCTGACTATTCGGGAGGAGACCCCATGAACCTGAACTGGGTAATACCAGCGGAGGGAAGGTATTAAATACCGTATCTCTATTTCTCCAGGGGTGCGGTTTTTTTATCCGCCTTCGCATTAAAAAAAAATGATAAATCAGAAAAAATCAGACCCTGCTCAAATAAGAGATATTCTTGCCAAGGCCTTAACTTTAGAGGTATTGAATCTTGGAGAAATCTCAAGACTTATTGCCCTTAAGGACAATACGTTATGGGAAGAGGTATTTGAAACCGCCCGTTTACTTAAGGAAAAAGTCTACGGAAGCAGAATCGTTCTGTTTGCGCCTCTTTATTTATCAAGTATGTGCGTAAATGACTGCTCATACTGCGGGTTTAGAAAAGGCAATACAAAGGCAAGAAGGAAAACCCTGAATGTGAATGAGGCTGTACAGGAGGCCTCAGTGCTGGCAGGCAAGGGATTTAAAAGAGTACTTCTTGTAACCAGTGAACATCCTGAGCATGCAGGCATTGATTATCTTGAGAAAGTCGTAGATGAGATTTATAAAAACACAGAAATAAGAATTCTGCATGCAAATACAGCTCCTATGGAGGTAGAGGAATTTAAACGGCTCAAAGCCTCCGGTGTTGGTGTGTATCAATGCTTTCAGGAAACATATCATGTTCCAACATATATGCAGATGCACCCATCTGGCCCAAAGGCTGATTATCAATGGAGGCTTGATGTTATGGACAGGGCAATAGAGGCAGGCTTTGAAGATATAGGTATGGGAGTACTTCTGGGTCTTTATGACTGGAGATGGGAAGTGTGGGCATTGATAGCTCACAGTCATAGACTTATAAAAAAATATGGTTTTGGCCCTCATACTCTTTCTGTGCCCAGACTTCAACCTGCTGAGGGCGCTTTTACAGGAAATGAAAAATATAAAGTTTCAGACGATGATTTCAAAAAAATAGTTGCGCTTTACAGGTTGGCTCTGCCGTATGTCGGGGTTGTGATCTCTACAAGAGAACCATCATATCTGAGGGATGAGTTATTTTTAATTGGCGCTTCCCAGGTATCGGCCGGTTCAAAGACAAGCCCATGGGGTTATATTGAGGATAGTGACACCGCGCAGTTTGAAATTGGAGATAAACGTAATCTTGAAGAAATCATGCAAAAGATTACGGGACTTGGACTTATACCGAGTCTGTGCACCGCCTGTTACAGGGAAAAAAGGAGCGGAGAGAAATTTAAAATTCTTGCAGAAAAAGAGAATATTAAAAACTATTGCCAGGAGAACGCGCTTTTAAGCCTTAAGGAATATATTGAAGATTATGCGTCTGACGGTATCAAGACGCAATTAATCAAAAGACTCGAAAATGAGTGCGCAAAAAGCTGTAACGGCATCCAGGAGAAATTTAAGCTTATAGAGCAGGGCAAAAGGGATATGCATGTATAAAAAACAGGGTTCAAGGATTCAGGGATTCCAGGGTTCGAGTTAAATTAAAAATCTCTGATTCTATCACTTGAACCCTTGACTCCTAGGCCCCTGGGACCCTTTTGGTAAGGTTATGAAACTTAAATTAAACGGCGATATATCAGAAGTTCAGGACGGCTCAACTGTTTCAGCCTTGCTTAAATCTCTGAAGATCGAACCGGCTTGCGTTGCTGTTGAAGTGAATATAGCGATTGTTAAAAAAAAGGATTTTGAGGAGTGTGTGCTTAAAGACGGAGATGTAGTAGAGATTGTAAGTTTTATAGGGGGCGGATAAGAACGGCAAATTCGAAGCACGAAACCCTAAATACTAAACAATACATAAATCTTAATTTTCTAATGTCTTAAACAGTTTAGAGTTTGAATATTTGGTGATTAGAATTTGTTTAGAATTTCGATATTAGTATTTAGAATTTATTAACAGGGGGAGGACTTATGAAGGATGATCTGATAATTAAGGGTATTGAATTCAAATCAAGGCTCTGGGTAGGAACAGGCAAATACAAGGACTTTGAGGAGACCAGGAAGGCGGTAGAGGCTTCCGGAGCTGATGTTGTAACAGTTGCAGTAAGAAGGGTAAATATCGTTGACAGGAAATCAGAAAATCTCCTTGATTTTATAGACCCTAAGAAATACAGGATTCTTCCTAATACTGCCGGCTGTTACACAGTAGAAGATGCACTGAGATATTCAAGGCTTGCAAGGGAAGCTGGAATTTCCGACCTTATCAAACTTGAAGTTATCGGGGATGAGGAAACACTTTTCCCTGATACCTGCGGACTGCTTAAAGCGACTGAAATACTGGCAAAAGAAGGTTTTATAGTCCTGCCCTATACAAACGATGACCCGGTTATGGCTAAGAGACTGAAGGATGCAGGCGCTGCTGCAGTTATGCCGCTTGCCGCGCCTATCGGCTCGGGGCTGGGCATACGGAACCCTTACAATATAAAAATAATCATTGAACAGGCCAAAGTGCCGGTAATAGTTGACGCGGGTGTTGGCACTGCCTCTGATGTAGCAGTGGCAATGGAACTCGGTTGTGACGGGGTTTTGCTGAACACTGCAATAGCTGGAGCTGATGACCCGATTAAAATGGCAGAGGCGATGAAACATGCTGTTTTGGCAGGCCGCCTTGCACATAAAGCAGGCAGAATACCCAAAAAACTGTATGCCTCTGCGAGCACAACTATTGAGGGAATGCTTTAAAACCAGTGACCTGTAACGAGTAACGGGTAACGAGTGACTGACAATAAATAACAGAAAACCGGTGATCAGTGAACAGAAAAAAGAAACTAATCGATTTCCGTTTGTATTTAATAACTGACAGAAAACTGATACCTGATGGCTGTTCCCTGACTACTGCTGTAAGGCAGGCTTTAAAAGGCGGAGTAAAGGCAATACAGTTAAGGGAGAAAGACCTTGATACCAGGGATTTATTGAAGCTGGCATATAAAATGAGAGAGCTAACAGAAGAATATAGAGCAAAACTGTTTATAAACGACAGATTTGATATTGCCCTTGCTGTTGGTGCAGACGGTGTGCATCTTACGCAAAACAGTATCCCTGCAGATGCAGTAAGAAAAGCAGTTCACTCGTCACTCGTCACTCGTCACTCGTCACAGTTCTTAATAGGTGTTTCAACACATTCTTTAAAAGAAGCCAGGGAGGCTGAAAAAGCAGGCGCGGACTTTATAACGGTTGGCCCTGTATATAAAACTCCATCAAAATTAAAATACGGTAAACCATTAGGCATTAATACATTAGGAAAAGTCAGCAGGAGTATAAATATACCTGTTTTTGCGATTGGGGGAGTAAAAAGCAATAAGATTAGCTCTTTGAAAAAGTCAGGGGCTTACGGTGTTGCCATGATATCAGAAGTTTTTGGGGCAAAAGATATTCAGAAGAAAACAATTGACATAATGAAGTTATCTTACAATGGAATTTAAACTATTTGAACTGTTTGAACAGTTTAAACGGCTTGAACGGTTTGAACGGTTTGAACTAAAGCTTTATTCAGGAGTATAAAATGAAAAATAATTTAAAAGAGACAAGGATTGAACTGGCAAGGAAGGGAATAATTACTGATGAAGTAAAACAGGTTGCGATTTCAGAAGGCATGGAACCTGAACAATTATCTCAGGATATTGCAGAGGGGTTTACAGTTATATCAAGGAATATAAATCATGATATAAAACCTCTTGGCATAGGCAGGGGCTTAAAGACAAAGATTAATGCCAATATAGGCACATCAAAAGACAGAATATCTCTAGATGAGGAGATGCAAAAGCTTGATGTGCTGGTTAAATACGGGGCTGATGCTGTTATGGACCTTTCAACAGGCGGTCCTATTAAAGACATAAGAAAACTGCTTCTGAGAAAATCGCCGATTTCAGTCGGCACTGTCCCCATATACGAGGCTGTAGTAAAGGCAGTTGAGGATAAAGGATCTATTTCGAAAATGAGTACTGATACACTTTTTGAAACAATCGAGGAGCATGCCAAAGAAGGAGTCGATTTTGTTACAGTACACTGCGGGCTTACAAGAAAGACCATAGAAACCCTTAGAGAAGATGGAAGAATACTTGACATAGTAAGCAGAGGAGGCGCTTTTCTTGTTGAATGGATGATATACAATGACAAAGAAAACCCTCTTTATGAGTATTATGACAGGCTTCTTGAAATGGCAAAAAAATATGACCTTACCCTCAGCCTTGGTGACGGTGCAAGACCGGGTTGTCTTGCAGATGCCACTGACAGGACCCAGATCGATGAGCTTTTAACCCTGGGGCAGTTAAGAGACATGGCTGTTAAAGAAGGAGTACAGGTAATTATAGAAGGACCGGGACATGTGCCTCTTAATCAGGTTGAGCTGAATATAAAGATGCAGAAAGAGATTTGCAAGGGCGCACCGTTTTATGTGCTCGGGCCTCTTGTGACTGATATAGGGATGGGTTATGACCATATTTCCGCTGCTATTGGAGGAGCTATCGCCGGTGCTGCTGGTGCTGATTTCCTTTGTTATGTGACGCCGTCAGAACATATCAGGCTTCCTAACCTTGAAGATGTTAAGGATGGTGTAATAGCCTCAAAAATTGCAGCCCATGCCGGAGATATTGCAAAAGGGGTTAAAGGCGCCATTGATGTTGATATAGCAATGGCTAAAAGAAGAAAAGCTCTTGACTGGAACGGTCAGATAGAACTCAGCTTTAACCCTGAACTGGTTAAGAAATGGCGTTCAGAAGTCCCGCCCACTGAATCAGAGGTCTGCAGTATGTGCGGAGAATTCTGCGCCATTAAGACAGTTGAAGAGGCGTTGAAGAAGAAGTAAATTTTGCAGGTTTTCAACCCACACTTTGTTCATTGTTCACCGTTCATTGTTTAACTATGAACCATGAACGGTTTTTACGTCCCCACAGCATCTGTCTGATATTAATAAAAACAATATAATAATTACCTTAAAATCCATTATCTTTAAAATATATTATAATATTAGCTATTTACATATTTAATGCTTTCTATTAAAATTTTTAATTTGACTTTGCAATTTTATGCTGATAGTGTAAAGAAAATATACATATCCACCGAAAGGGTAAAACCCGTGTAAGCGGGCGACACAAAACCACCTGTCCTGAGCGGAGTCGAAGGATAGAGGGGTTGTCGAAGTGGTTATTCAGTAATAAGCCTACCTTTTCTGTGGTAGGCTTTTTTGTTTTTAATTTTTTTTAACGTGTTTTATTTTTTAAGGGGGGTAAAATATGAAGCTGAAAATTAAAACAAGCCTGTTATTCTTTTTTCTCTCATTAGTTCTTATATTTCCAAATTATGATATTTTGCATTCAGATCCTGACATTCCCGGGATTTTAGTTGAAAAAGACCCTGAAGACATTGCCATAAACCCCCTTACAAATGAAGCAGTAGTGGCTAATGAAAAGTCTGATTCAGATAGTGTAAACTCGATTGTGTGAAATCGTAAATGGCAAAAAAAGGGCGTACCTCCTAAAATAATTTGTTAGACCAATAACAAACAAAAGGAGGAACACCC
>VAPC010655863.1_pt1 | contig 13778 bp, 16 predicted proteins | sample 3395121 | NCBI WGS metagenome assembly VAPC01 (sample SAMN08290434, study PRJNA428436) | hydrothermal vent metagenome | isolation source: Deep-sea hydrothermal vent chimney | place: Indian Ocean: Southwest Indian Ridge | depth 1711 m m
GGGCGTGTGGGTGATCGCGCCCTCCTCGGTGCGATAGATCGTGGAGCCGAAGGCGATCCCGCCGATGGTCACTTGTTCCGAAATGGTGGCCGTGCTCATGTTTTTTCTCCAGTGAGAGGGTGAGGGGGTGAAGGGGTGACGGGGTGACTCTCACCCTCTCACCCCCTCACCTTGTCACCCCCTCATATTTTCTCGGTCTTCGTGTCGGTGATGCCGCCGAAGTAGCGGTCCATCCGCCGGTCGATAGTGCTGCCCATCTTCTGCCGCTCGGCCGCGATCACCACGCCGTATTCCTCTTGCAGCATACTGCCGCCGCCGCCCGGGGCGGGGAAGTTGAGCGCCTTGGCGTGGCACATGATCTTGCAGTTGGTTTTCTTGCTGGTCGAGGTGGCGCGGACGTCGCGGATCCGGGCCAGTGTCTCGGACTGTCCCGACCAAACCAGCGGCCTGGTGTGGCCAAACTTCTTTTTCTTGCGGCCGGTGTAACTATTCCAAAACTTTCCGCCCGAGGTGCCCGCCTGTTCGCCTTGCCGCTTGGCGTAGCCGTACAGTTGCGCCCCGGCGTTGGTGAAGTGTTGTGGTGCCGACTGATCGTGCCACTCCTCGCCGGCGTAGGTGAACGAATCGCGCTTGATCTCGTTAAGGTGTCGCTTGATCGCGCCGGGCACGCCGCCGGAATACTTCACGGTGAAGCCCACCAGTCCCTTGCTGCCGTGACTCGATCCGATCATTCCACCCATCAGGAGTTCTCCGTTACCTTGTCGGTCCGAACTGAAAATCAATCCGCGCGCCTTGCTCCTCGCCTTGCCCGGGCGCTTCGTCCAGCTCGCGGCGGCCGGGCCCGTCGCGGATGGTCGACTCGACGAACTTCAGGCAGCCGGCCGTTTCGCTCAGTTGCTCGAGATCCTCCAGGATCTGGCCCACCACGTTGAGCCAGTCCAGGTCGCCGTCGCCGCGGTTGGGCGAATTCTCCGCGGTCCGCACGATCAGCAGCGACACGCGTCCGAAGCTGGCAAACGTGCCCACGGCCACCTCTCGCCGGCCGAAGTTTCCGCCCGGCTCGATGAACACCACGGCGTAAGGCCGATAGGTCTCCAGTTCGTCGGCGTCGTGCGAGTCTTTGTTGTCGGCCGGATCCGCCAGGTCCTCGTAGTAAATCGACGCCTTGGCCGCGGCCGCGTCGCCGGCGGAGACCAGCGTCTGGAAGGTGCCGCTCTTGGAGAGCGACTCTTTGAGCTGCTCTTCCACTTTCGAGATGCAACCGGCCGGGCTGGTCATGGGGAGTTTTCAGTTGTCAGTTGTCAGTTGTGAGCTTTGAGCTATGAGCTATGAGCTTTGAGCTATGAGCTTTCTCTGCTCATTGTTCATTGCTTACCAGTTTCCAGGGTGTGCACGCGCTGGCAGACGCGGTCCAGGTCCTTTTCCACGTGGTGCATCCGCGTGGTCAAGGTCGCCGCCCACCAGGTGGCCGCCAAGGTCTGGCCGGCGATCGCCAGGCAGACCGCGGCCGCCGCGCCCCAAAAATGCCGCTTCCAGCCGTTGCTCCGGCATTCATCATTCATCATTCTGCATTCTTCATTCACCTTGGTGCCCGATAGCCCGGCCGCGATCGCTCCATGGCCTCCGGCCGGGAAATTTTGACGGTGTGGAACGTGGCGGTGGAAGTTTTGTCGGCGATTTTGTACTCCACCCCGTCGACGGTCAGCTTGCCGCGGAGCTGCACGGTGGCCAGTTCCGAGACCAGGATCCGCACCGACCGGCCCCGTTTCTTGGTAATCCCTCCCGAGCTGTTGCTCTCCTCGACCGCCTCTTCGGGGCCCACGCTGGCCTTGCTGAGGGCAGTGGTGGCCCCGGCCGCGTCGGTGTAGGTCACCGCGCCGCCGAAATACTCGGCCAGCAGCGGCCCCACTTCGCCGAAATTGTCGTCGAACGCCGTCACGGACACCTCCAAGAGAATGCAGAAGTCAGAATGATGAATGATGAATCTTGGCATTCATCATTCATCATTCTTCATTCTGCATTCGATTCGTCAGTTGTCGAACGGCCGCGCGGTGATCCGCTTCACGCGGACGTCGGCGGTGGCCGCGTCGATCGTTTTTTCCAAATGCACGATTGGGTACATCGGGCCGGTGGCCGCGTTGAGCTTGAACACCGAGGCCGCCAGCACGTTGACGCCGTCGATGTAGAGTTGGACGTCGGTCGGATCGCGGGCGTCGATCCACAGCTCGAAGAACGCGTCGTCGACCGCGTCCACGGTGGTGGTAACCACGCTGACCGTGGTGGTGCCGTCCCGCGACTGCGCCAGGATGGTGAGCACGTTGCCGTCGAGGTGGAAGCCCGCAAATTCGGTCACGCTCTCGAAGTCCGTGCCGTGCGAGCCGTTGGCGATGCCGATGTTGATGTCCAGCGCGGCCGCGCCGATGTCGTAGATGGCCAGGTCGAACTCGTAGATTCCGAGATCGGCGATGGGCGTGTGGTTCTTGGCCTCGCTGGGATACAGCGCGGCCTGGGCCACCTCGGACGTGCTGTTGAACGCCAGCGTGGTGGGCTGCGCGAGCGTGGCTTCCACCACGCCCAGCCCGCCGGTGCTCTCTTGTGCCATCAGGCAGTCGCCGTCGGCGTTGCCGTCGAACTCGATAGCGTAGTTGGGCTTCACGTTCAGGTCGATCACCACGTTGGAGGCCGCGGCCAGCGCGTCGGCGAACACGGTGCCCATGAAGAAGTCGCCCGAGGCCGGCTTGTAGTTGACCTTGTTGGCCGAGCGGTCCCAAAAGGCCCGCCCGCCCTTCAAGAGGTTGATGCCCGCGGTCTTGAGGCAGGTGAAGCGGCCCTTGGTGCGGACGTTGATCGTGTCGCCGGAGGCCGCCGCGTTGAGGCCCTCGTACACGCCGGCCCGCCCGTCGGCGAGCTGGATCACTTCGCCGGAGGCGATCGTCGCCGCGGCAACGATGCTTTCGCTGTCCGCGTCGCTCTTGAGAATCGCTTGTGCGGTCATGTGTGTTTACTCCCGTTTTCAGTTTTCAGTTTTCAGTTGTGAGCCATGAGCCATGAGCTATGAGCTTTCTGGCTCACTGCTCACCGCTACGACGCTCCCGATCGCCAGCAGAGGCCGCGATAGTCCAGGGCCTTGGCGCCGATGTCCATGTTCATGTCCCAGCCGATGCCCCACTGTCCCTGCGTCAGCACGAAGCTGCGAAGCTGCGGGGCCCGGCCGGTACCGCGAAGGTAGCCAACTTCGATCGTCTTGGCGCCTTCCTCTCCGGGTCGGGCGGCCAGCAGGTAGTTGGTGGCCAGGCCGGCGTGGACGGTGTCCGAGGCCGGGTCGGTAACGCCGGCCACGCCCATCCGATCGTCACAGCGGAGATCGAGGTTGGCGTCTTTCAACGGGTTGTACGTCCCGCCGGAGCTGGACGAGATCACCCGCTCGGCCGACTTCAAGAGGATCTCGGCGGCGAACTTGAGGTCTTGCGGGATGATCAGGAACCGCGGTTTGATGTTCAGCGGCCGGCCGTCGATCCGGTGCTTGGCCATGGCGACGATGGTGGCCTGCAAGGTGGCCGCGGCCAGCGCGGTGGACGTGGTGGCATAGTTGGCGTGGGTGGCGTGGAACAAGGCCACGGAGTCCGAGAGGGCGGCGTTGGCGTGCAGGATCGCGTACACCAGGTTGGGCCGGAGCTGGCGGGCGGAAAGGCCCATGTCTTGCGGGCTGAGCTGGTCGATGGCGCCCAGGCGATCGTCAATGATGTCCATCTCGTCCACCACGAACTGGCCCGAGTAGCGAGCCACCTTGTATTCTTCCTTGCTGTCGGAAGTGGACAGGTGATCGGCGGTCTTGCCGCGGCCGTGCTTGGTCAGCGCGCCGAACTTGCCCATGGCCACCCGCGGGTTGGTCTGGAAGTTGGGCACGTCGGCCTCACTGCACCAGCCGATGGTCGAGTCGGCGGCGTCCTGCCAGCCGACCAGGAGTTGGGCGGAAATGTTGGTGGTGAAGATGTTGGTCAACGTGCTGCCGGACACGGCCGCGCGGATCGTCTCGCGGCGGGTGGTGGGGACGGAGATCCCGTCCAGGCGCAACGCCTCGCGGCACACGTCGACCAGCGAGAAGTCGCTGTAGCGGTCGCCCATCTCGGCCGCGCGGACCGTTTCTTCGCTGGGGCCGTCGCTGCGGGTGCGGACGTACATTCCCCGCACCGCGTCGTAGCGCAGGCCGTGGCCAAAGACTTCGGTGGGATCGAGGCCTTCGCGGAGCACCATGGCGGCGCCCAGGGCGCGGGCCGTGCAGTCGGTGTCGTGGTTGCGGCTGTGGATGGCCGGGGTCCCGGCGGGCGGTGCGCCGTCGACGGGCGCGGGTCGCCGGCCGCGGACCTGGTCCAGCACGCCGGTGCGGACGCGATCGACCGTCCAGTTCTCGCGGATGGCCTGGTCGACGAACTCGGCCGGCATGTCCTGCTCGCAGACTTGCCGGATGTTTTGGATCCGCTCGCGTTCGGCCGTCTGCGCCTCGGCGCGGATCGTGGCCTCGTCGGGCGTCGCGCCGGCGGGTACGGTCTGCTGTCGGGCCGGCTGCGCCGGAGGCGGGTCCTGCGCCGGGGGCGCGGGCGGATTGGGCGGCGGGTCGCCGGCGGAAGCCCGAGAGATGATCTCCGCGGCCATCTCGCGCTGGCCACCTTCCAGGCCGTCAAGAAACGTCTGGGCGGCTTCGGTTTCGGCGTCGTGGGAGAGCCCAATCGACTCCAGGTAGCGTCGGACGAGCGGGTCCATGTGTTTCTTCCTTTGGTTTGAGTTGCGGGGAGGCGTCCCCGGTTCTTCACGAATTTTGGCGACCGGGTCCGCCCCGATCGGAACCAGCGAGCCCTCTTTGGGGCCCCAGCGGGTGGTAATTCGCAAGGTGCGGTTTTTGGCCGTGTACTCCCGCCTCTTCACGGTGCGCGTGCTGCCGGCGGGGATGTCGGTGTATTCGATCGTGTGATAGCCGACCGACACGTCGGTGATGTGCCCCTGGCGAACCTTGTTCCAGGCCCGCTGGGCGTCCTCGTCGCCTTCGGCGAAGTACAGCCGGCCGATCACCTGGGATTTCTCGGATCGCAAGTTGCGCACCGAGCCCAGCACGCCGTCGAGGTTCCAGCGGTTGTGAGACGCCAACAGCGGCATTTGCTCCGGCAGTTCGGCCCCGTCGGCGCGGAGGATTTCCTCAATGACTTCATCGCGCCGCCAGTCGTAGACTTCCGCCGGCGTCTCGGTGGCGATCACCGCCTCCACGCTCCGCTGCTCTTCGTTGACGCTCTCGGCGCGGACGGTCATCACGCGGCTGGTCATATCCCGAGACTGGCGGGCCGGGTCGTTTCGCAGCGTCAGCGGTTCACGCTTCGGCATCGGCGGTGTCCTTTTTCTTGGCTTCGGCCGCCTCGTCCAGATCGTCCTGGTCGGGGTCGACGTCGTCGGCCTGGTCATCGTCCGGCTGGTCGGCCAAATCGTCTTCGATCCGCTTTGGCACCGGCAGCCCGGGCAGGCCGGCTTCGGCCAGCTTTTTGGTCTCGCGCTTCCGCGTGGCGATGGTGGTTTCGAGATCCTTGCCGCGGGCGGCCAACGCCTCGGTATATGTCTGCGTGCCGTTCTCCAGCGTGATCCGCTCGGCCTGGGCTTCTTTCTGTGGATCCACGTGGGGCGGTTCCGGCCACAGCCAGGCGTATTGCACCCGCGGCGGCCGCGGCGGCAACAGTCCGCGGATCAGGCCGCCCTCGCGGGCCACTTCGTCCGCCAAATCCGAAAGCGTCCCGCGGGCCTTGGGAGAGCCGGAGATCCAATACTGGATGCCGCGACACGAGCGGGCGTAAATCTGCCCGTCGAAGCGGGCCGAGGAATAGCTGTGCCGGGCCGAATCCAGCCGGACCATCATCAGGGGCATCCCCACCGGGCGGCCGATCTCGGCCTGGCGTTCGCGGCGATATTCGACGTATTGCGCGGTGGGCTGCTGAGGGGTGAGCTGCATCGGCTTCCAGCCGGGCGGGCCGGTGGATTGCGTCCTGCGCTCGATCTCCATCGATTCGTTCACTTCCAGGAACGGCGCGTCGGGATGCTCCGCGTACCAGAAAATGGCCTGGTCGGCGGCCGATCGGGCGGCGTCCAGCGTCTGCGCGTCGTAATCTCGCAAGTCGGCGATCGGCGAGAGCGACGAGCTGAGCCAGGGCACGCCGCGGGCCTGGTCCTCTTCGCGCAGCAAGAACTCGTGAATGATCATGTCCGCGGAGATGGGCTCATATTCCGTGCCCAGCAGCTCGAACGCGCCGAAGCGTTGCGTCTTGGCGATATGATATTGTTGCGGCTGGCCGTCTTCGGAGAGCCTGACGCCCATGATCACGTTCTTATCGCCGGCCGAGCCGTGCGGCGTGGCCAGGCGGCGGGTGTGAATAGGTTTGATCCGCAGCCGCACCGGCGAGCGGCGATCGTCGCGGCCGGTCATGTGCTGGGCGAGAAATTCACCGTTGGTCCACAGCCCGCGGATCCAAAGCTTCAAGAGCGCGGCCCCCGAAACCCGCCGGTTCGGACAGGGGGCGGAAAACCAATCGGGCCAGAGCTGTTCCAGGGCCGTGTTGTAGGCGGGAGAATCGGAGAGGACCTGCAACGTCGGACCGTCGGCCCCAACAATGTCTTCGGCGTGGGTGTTGATCACCCCGTCCACGATGCCGTTGTTGAAGGCCTCATACGAGCAGCGCGTGCGCAGCCTTTCCAGGTCGGCCAGCAGGTCCTGGTTGATCGGGTTGCCGGTGACGTTTTGCCAATGGGCCTGGTTGAGCCGGTTGGTCTCGGCCGCCTCCCAACGCCGCAAGGTGATCGGCTCGTCCGGCTCGGACGTCCGCCCGCGCGTATCCATGGCCGCCATGATGTCGGCCACTGCGGTCGCTTCGCTCATTGGGAGTCTTCGGTGCTCAGTTTTCAGTTTTCAGTCAGGAAGAGGGCCGGGCGTAAGTCACCTTCGAGAATTGGATGCCCGCACTGCCTTTGCGCAGCCGTTCGATGCGGCTTACGAAAAGCTCGATGTCCCGGTCTCGCCAGCGGAATTCTTCGCCCGACTTGAGCGAATCGGGGATCCCGGCCAGCAAACCCTGGGCACAGGTCGCGCTCAGCAAGGCCGCGGAATAGTCGCCGCTCTTCAGCGCGGCGACCGCCGCGGCCATTTCGGTGTTGACGTCGGCCAGAGACATACGGCCAGCCTACGCAGATCGCGCGGCCGATTTCGCGGGCAAAAGTCCAGAATCTGGAAGGGAAGAGGGAAAAAGTGGGAAGGGGGGAGAGGGTGAAGGGGTGACAAGGTGACGGGGTGAGGGGGTGACTCTCACCTTTCCCTTACGGTGTGACGCTCTCAGTATACAGTATCTTGGGCTTTACGCCCCCCCCCATAAGGGCTTTTCTGCGGATTCCCGACAGCCGCCCATGGAAGCCCTTTCAGGCAAAGGACTTCGATGGCAAGAAAACTTTCCGGAATTCCGCCGGACTCCCGCATTTCGCCCGGAATATCGCCCGCTCGCCAAACCCGTCCACCACGGCCTTTTCCCGCGGCCACTTGAAGCCCGTACACAGATCCTTGCCGAAGGCGGCCCGGGCGATGGTCGACTTGCCCGAGCCGGAGGGGCCCACGATCACGCCGATCTGCCAGTCCTCTTCCGCGGCGGGGATCTCCACCCCGAATGATGCGCGGCTCTTTTCCTCCGCGTCCAGGTCGAACATCCCGCACACCTGGTCGACGCGAAACGACCGATGGATCGGGCTCTCGACCGTAATCTCAACTTGCGGCATGAAACTCTCCTTGTCACCCCCTCACCCCTTCACCCCTACATCGTCAGCAGCCGGCACTTCCGCCCCTGCTCTTGCAACTCGTCGTAGAACCGCTGTTGATCCTCTTCGTCCGCACACTCCACCACCACGCTGAACGAATCGGGCACGGGCTGATCGGCGGCCTGCTGTTCTTCCTCTTCCGCCTCCAGCTCCAGATCGGCCAGGGCCAGGTCGGCGTACAGGTCGGGCGTGTCCTCTTTCACGCAAACGAGAATGTCCTCGAGCACACCGAGGTCCCAGTGCGCCAGCTCGGCCGAGCGGTTGTCGGCGAGCGAGAGGGCCCGCTGCTGGCCCACGGTGAACGGGCGGCGAACCACGGCCAGATATTTCCAGCCCAGCTCCCGCGCCGCCAGCAGGCGGCCGTTGCCGATCACCACCTGGCCGTTTTTGGAGTTGACCACAACGGCGCTAACCTGGCCGAACTCTTTGAGCGACGCCCGGATGGCGGCCAGGTTTTCCGCGGAGTGTTTTCGCGCGTTGCCAGGATCGAGCTCCAGGCCCTCGATCGGCTCGGCCAGGCCGCGAATCGGCTCGGCAATATGCTTCAGTTCCGCGGCGGCCGGTTTCTTGGTGGGGGTCTTTTTCTTGGGCATGGCGAGTTTCCAGTTTTCAGTTTCCAGTTTTCAGTTTCCAGTTTTCAGTTTCAGCTTTGAAAACTCTCCACACCAGTCGGTGGTCAGGACCACCGGCAGGGGTGAATTGGCCGGCGTGGTGGACATCGCGGTCAGCGCGCCGGGCGGATAACGCCGGCAGTTGCCGCACTCGCCTTCACCAGCGCGCGTCGCCCAAAACCGGCAGGCGGCGCAGCAGTCGATCGCCACGGCCGGCGTGGCCACTTTCACCGTGTGCTCGGGCGGGTCGCTCCCGGGCACGGGCCGCGAATCCTCCATCGCAACGCCCAGCACGTCGCCCTTCGCTCTTCGCTCTTCGCCCTTCGCTCTTCGCTCTTCGCCCTTCGCTCTTCGCTCTTCGCTCTTCGCTCTTCGCTTCTTCGCCACGTCATGCTCCTTTTTCAACGGATTTGAAAGTGTGATCGCAGTCCTGGCATTTATGATAGCGCACCGGCTGCTGGGTGCGTGTTACGCGCTGGTTGGTCGATCCACACTCCGGACAGCGGACCGGATAATAGGCCACCGCGCCGCCGGCCGAGGACGTGGGGAGTGGGGCCTGGGGTGTGGGGAGTGGGGTGTAGGGAGTCGACACTTGCCAGCCGTAGCCGCAGTGCATACACCGCAGCTTGGTGCGCGTGGCGATCACCTCGATCCGCCCGTCGCCTTCGTGCTTCACGCCGCGGATCTCCTGCCGGCCCTCTTCGCGCACGTCCTGGCAGCCGCACTTCAAACATTCCGGACCTGTCACGCGCTCCAAGAGCATGGGGAGTTTTCAGTTCCGTGCAATCCTGCTGAGGTGGCGGTAGATTCTCCTGGCGACCTCGCAAGGTAAGTCAAATCCGGGCCCTGGACCGCCGCAAACGATCTCATAGCCGTCTCGGAGCCTGAATGTGGCCCAAGAGGACCACCCGTAATCAAATGTTCCCGACTCCACCGAGGAATGCCACGATACCAGTTGCTCTTGTCGGCCATCGTTTGGCGTCTCCAGCACCTGGGCAAACCACCTGCGGAGTTCTGTTAAGTACACCCAGCGATCTCGGTCGGCACACGTTCGACGGGTTTTCATAATCGCCTCTCAATCTTTGAGCTATGAGCCTTGAGCCTTCTTTGCTCACCGCTCATAGCTCAAAGCTCACCGCTTTCCTACCTTCTTCCGCTGGGCAAACCATCCCTCTCCCTTCACCCCTTCACCCCCTCCCCCCTTCACCCCCTCACCTTCCGCCGCCACCAGCCGAAACCCGCACAGGTGAGCCGCGGCCGCCGCGTAGCAATAGGCGTCCAACCAGTGATTGTTCCGCGAGACCGTTTCCCACACGATCACCGGCGGATGGCCCGGGCGCTGCTTCTGGACCGGCTTCTCGGCCGCTAAGTGTTTTGAGAACTTGGTGTGTTCCTTCGCCGGCGCGTCGTAGAGCGTCATGCTGCCGTGCTGGTCGGCGGGGCGGGAGAGCATATCCAGGCCCACGGATTTCCACGTGTCGGCGTTCAAATGGACCAGGTTGATCCGTTGGGCCCGCTGCCGGGCGATGTAATAGTCCTGCGCGATCAGGCGGATCTCGGCGGTCTTCTTGGTCGGCAGCCGCCAGTGTCGGGCCTGCGGTTGCGTGGCACCGTGGCCCTTGATCGGCCGAAAGCGCTCGGCCGCCTGGCCGGAGTTGGACTCGCGGCAGAATTGATAGATCACCTCTTGCGAATCCGGCCAGCCCGTGTCGATCCACACTTGCTGGGGAGTCATTCGCGCGTCGCCGGTCTCCATTCGCCAGCCGGTCAAGCAGCGATCGCGGAACTCGCACAGCGCGGTGAGCGTGCCCCGCTGCACGCCCAGATTGTCCGGGTCGTTTTCCAGCACGCCGTACTCGACGACGTGGGCGGTGGCGTTGTCCCGCCAGGCGATTATGACCCAGTGGTCGATGAACTTGGCGATGTCGATGCCCACGGTCAGCCAGCGCGTGCCGGCCGGGACGATGCCGCGTTCCTTGCCGCCGGCAGTGCGGCGGCGGATGGTTTCGGCGTCGACGGGGATCAGGTCCAGGTCCGGCGGCTGCCAGGGCGTGGCCCAAATGAATTGCTTCTGCACCCGCTCCGCGTTTTCCTCGTCCTCGGCTCGGGCCGCCTTCCACTCGCCCAGGCCGATCGAGCCGGGCGTCCAGAACAAATTATTGAAGGCGTTGAAACGGAAGCCGAGGGTGCGCGTCCGGGGCGGGTCGCCCGCGATCGTGCCGGCCGGGGACATCTGCTGGCCGCGGTGCAACAGCACGGCGCCGCGGTTCATGCTCACGCGCAGGTCGGGGTCGATGGCCGTGGAACAGGCCGGGCAGACGAAATGCGCCTCGGCCTCGGCCTCGCATTCGTCCTCGGCCGCTTCCCAGCCGAGGAGGTGTTCGCGCTCGGGCGTGACGTACTGGCCGCAGTGCAAACAGGGGCAGGCGATGCGGCTCTCGGTCCCGCCCGTGTATTCCTGCCAAATTCGTCCCTGCTCGATCGACACGGTGCATTCCAGGTAGATCCGCTTGTCGTCGCCGAAGGCCGCGGTCCGGGCCTCGAGCTGCGAGACCGGGTCGCCCTCGCGCGAAGATTCTCCGGCCGTGTCGTACTTATCCACCTCGGTGGCCAGCACCACGCGGGACGTGAAGCTGCTACGCTTTGAATCCTTGCCGGCGGCGGACATGAATTTGAGCGTAACGCCGTTGCGAAAACGGATCGCCGACTTCACGTTGCCGCCGCGCGAACCCTCGCCGAGGCGCGGCAACAGGTCGCGGTAGCGCGAGGCCACGATCACGGGGCGGAACTCTTCCTGCCACTTGTCGTTGGCCAGGTCGATCGAGGGCACGCCGCAGATCACCGTCTCCTGCAACTCGAACAGGTGGTACATGGCCGGGATCACCAGGCCCAGCAGCGATTTTCCGCCCTGCACGCAAGCCGTGAAGCCAAAACGGTTGTAGAGGCCGCTGTCCACCGCGTCGAACCACAGCCCGGCGGCCGGCTGGCGATCGTCGCGGAACTTGCGCCCGCGAAACGGGCCTTCCACCAGCACGATTTCCTCAGCCGCGAATTGCCGCATGGTGCGGAACTTCGGCGCCCGGGCCCGGCTGAGCATCCAGCGGAACTCGTCACGGGCCGGGTTTGCGTGTCCGCTTGGCCGGCTTGCGCTTCGGTTTTGGTTGTGGCTGGGGATTGTCGCTAACATGCTCCGTTGCTTGCACGGGGTGTTGCTGGAAAAATTGCCCGGTGGTCCGCTCCACGTCGTCGAGGATCTCCAGCAGCAGCTTGTGCGGGCCCTCGCCGAACTGGCGTTGCATCGTCTGGCCGCCGTTGCACAGCGCTTCGCCCAGCTTGCCCAGCAGGATGTGGACGTCCTCGCGGCTGAGCAGACTTTGCTCCCGCTCCTGCACGTCGAGCTGGGCGAGGCGGGCCTTCTCGCGCTTCTCGCGGATCTGCTCGCGGGTGTATTCGTCCTTCAGCGATTGCGACGCGCCGGCCAGCAGCGGATCGCCGGCGTCGCCCAGCAGTTTTGGGCCGTGCGTTGCCAGCAGATCGTGGAACCAGGCCAGCACCGCGTACAAATCGACCGCACGCTCGCCACACGGGACGCCCCAGCGGCGGGCCTGGCCATTCAGAACCTTCGGCTGGCGATCGCCGGCCAGGCGGGTGTAATCGCCCTTGGGGACCGAGCGGTAGTATCGCTCGCGGTCCTCGGCCTCTTTGCTTTTTTCGACACGGCGCAACGCGGCCAGCTCGCGTTGCGTGGGCTGGCCGCCGCCGCGCTGCTTGCGCCGGGCGGCGATCGCCAGCTCCAGGTCGGCCTTTGAGTTGTCTCCAGCCATCCATCGCGGTCACCCGCCCCCTAGCCCCCCTGCGCGCAGCTTACTTACCCCAACTTCCCCGCGCAACACATGAAAACCCAGCTAGATCACCCTGGCGGAGCCTGCGGGGGGCACCCCGGGGAAGGCCCCCCCCCCCCACGGGCATCCCCCCCCGCCGTCTCGGCACGTCGATCATCCGCCCGTAACCACCATAGAACCGCACCTCGAATTCCTGCTCTTGCGAGGGCGGCTCAGTGCGGCGGCTCTCGCCCACGCACCACGCCGCCACGCCCAGCCCGACCAGCATCAGCACGGCCACCACCATCAGCTCCTTCCAGCCGAAGCCCTGGTTGACCACTCCTTATCGATCGGCGGCTGTCATGGCGGCTCCTTACGTTCCACGCGCGGTCGGAAACTGCCGGTACTTGTCGCAGTCCGCAGCGTTGTGCAGTTCGCACCATCGCCGCTGGCCTTGACGGTGGCAGTAGTAATCAGGCCGCATATCTCCCGAACCGCCATGTATCACTGAATGGATGCACTGCCGCATCTTCGTGCGAACGCGTTTGTCAGTCAGTGGTGTATGCAACAGGCTCATGGCGGCGGTTCCTCTACGACGGCAATCTCCTGCCCGTCTCGCCAAAAAGTCACTTCAAATTCCTGCGACTGGGGTGCCGCTTGGCTTTCGGCAGCCGGGGGCGTGTGTGCTTTCGGTATAAACCAGTAGGCTCCCGTAGCCCCAGCGGCTGCGCAGGCCAGCGCGAGCAAGCCAGCACCGAGGGTGCTGGCGAGCCCGCCGTATCGCACGTTGACCACGCTAGGGGCTGTAGGGAACGTCTCCACGGCCGCGGTGTCCAGACCCGAATCACGAGCGATTGTCTGCCGGCGCAGCTTCAGCCGGTCGCACACATCATGCAACCAGACGTTGTGCAAGCGGCGATGCGCTTGCCCGGCGGGGGAAGCCATTAAGCGTTCCCATCTTTCCAGTCCAGTCATGGCACGCCTATGTGCCGGCGGGCACTTCGGTCGGCATCGGGGCTCGGCCGCGCTGGATGTCCTTGATTGCCGCCGACTGCACCGGGTCCGTCTCGGTGAACACTTGCAGGAACTTGCGGTCCAGCATCGCCAAAAAGCTCGTAGACGCATCCGACTGCCGGCCCACACGCTCAGCAGCGGCGGTGCCATGTACGGCGTTCAAGTCGCCCAACCGGAAGCCTTCCCCTTGGATACCTTCATTCGCCATCAGATTTCTCCCAAAAAGAAACGCACTATTTGACGGGTGACACACGCACCCGAATCGACTCTGTGAATTCGTCCCGCGCCAGTTGCTTGGCTACGGCAACGGCGATTGCTTCTACGTCCACCGTAGCGGCCGTTCCGTTCTGTCCGGCTTTTCCGGCCGCCCCGTCCTTTCCGTCCGCACCGTCCTTTCCGTCTTTCCCGTCGCGCCCCGCCGGTCCGCTCTTGGCCTCCATCGCCGCGAGCTGCTCTCTCAGCCCGGCCAGCTCCGCCTTCAGCTCCGACAGCTCGGAAC
>VAPC011211852.1_pt1 | contig 13738 bp, 3 predicted proteins | sample 3395121 | NCBI WGS metagenome assembly VAPC01 (sample SAMN08290434, study PRJNA428436) | hydrothermal vent metagenome | isolation source: Deep-sea hydrothermal vent chimney | place: Indian Ocean: Southwest Indian Ridge | depth 1711 m m
GAAAGGCCGGGTCGTTTGTGGCCGTCTTAGTGTCGTTCAACGACCGGAGCATCCGAATCTCTTGCATCTCAATGCACGCCGATGGCATGTGGTCCGTTGCTGGCGCGTGCGGCGGGCTGGACTTCCGTAGGCCCGGGAAGGCGCTCAGGAAGAAATCTTGGTTCAACTTGTGCGGCTCCAAGCGGGTTTCGTTGAAGTCCCTCACCGCGAACGGCTCGGCTTCTGAACACGGACTTGGCGGCTGGAGCTGGTTGGGCTCAACCAGACAGCTCCTGACACTGAAATCCGCGTTGCGCGCGTTGACAGTGTCAAGAGGTTCGCAGGCGGATCGTTCGACCCTGTCCTTTATCAGCGCGCCTCCGCCTTGCCCGGACAGCTTGGAACGGTCGAGGAGGTCCAGAGCCCCGTCGTCGTGAACCGTGAAATGGTACTTCTCCGATTCCACGGACGCATGCTCGTTGCCATGATACTGAACCACCACCCTTTGTCCGCTCTCCGGCGGCGGGGACACGCAAACGGTGCCGCGCAAAGGATCGAAAGCGGACACGGTTGCCATCTCGCAATCAACATACGCACGAACCTCGTGCGGCATGGACGCGAGCCGTAGATCTCCGGCGAAATCGCTCCGCGACAGCATCGGTCGGCCGCGGATCACATAGATTCCGCTGCCGTCCCATTGCTCAGTGACATCCTCATACCAGATTTTGGCGACATTCTCGATCTCAGAGCTGTCGCGCCGCAGGTTCTCGCACAGCGTGAACTCCAGTCCAACCATGAGGCATTCGCAGATGGCTGTCGGGCGGCTTTTGACGACCAGTTCGCATCCGCTGTTCGGGCAGGCCTCCAGCTTGGCCACGATCTCCCTGAACGCCGTGTGTCCTGGGACCAGTTTGGTGCGGTCTGATGGCTTGGCGTCACGTTCGGCGGACAGCAGGAGCGATCTCTGGTAATCGGTGTACGGTGGCGTGCGGAGCAGGCCGGTGTCAGTGTCGATGCCTACATAGCCGCCGTCGGCGTTGCCGTCCACGTCGAAGGTCGCCACCTCCTCCGGAAGATCCGGGTTGCAGGCGCGTATCCTGTCGTAGGTTTCTTGCGTCAGCCAGAGATCGAACCACGGGCCGTCGCGCAGCACTGGCGTGCGCCCCTCGAAGGCCCCCATTGCGACCACACAGTCGCCGACCTGTATCTCGTCGAAATCGACGCACTCGAACAGTTCGATGCGGTCGCATCCGCCGTCCAGCGGCTGGAATGTCCGCCTCGCCACGCTGATCTGCCCCTCTTCCGCGAACACCCGTATGACCCCAGACTTCGTGGTGTATTCGCGGTTGAAATAGTCCACCGACTCCACCGGACCCCACACGACCTGCTGGCCGGGGGCGATGGCGCAGCACGACACCGCCTTCTCCAGCTCGACTGGCGCCTGCCGAACGCACCCTCCGTCGCACTGCTCTGTACACCTGCATTCCGCGCCAGGATTGTTCGTCTCGACATCCAGCACGGCGGGGTCGGACTCCAGCGCTTGTATACGCGACCTCTGCGCGAAACCTTGTATCTTCGTCCTCGTGTCCGTCACCTCATCCGGGCAGATCGGGGAGCCGCCGCGTATGACCGGCTCGTCCACGCTGCACACCTCCAACCCTGCTGCGCGGAGTCTGGACAGCTCGTCCTCGCCTGGCTCCCCGCGCACAGTCACGGTGACCGATGTCGGCTCGATTATCAGGCGGGTCGCGCGGAACCCCTCCTCGGTGACGCACACTGGCTCGCACCCGCCTTGGAACTCGAACTGCTCCTGGAACCCGAACGACAGGCCGAAGCTGAGGTGGGCCGGGCGGAAATCCCTCACGAACTCGCGGAGGCCGGACTTGAGCGGATCCGGATGTGTGACGACATGGCGGCGAGTCTCTTCGTCGAAGAACACAGCTATGCCGATCTTGTGCTGGTCTGCTATGTCCGTGCTGACATCGACCAGATCGGTCACCTGCACGCCTCCCGGCGCCCATGCGGCCAGCACCTGCCTCATGGTGATCGGGTTGCTTCCGTCGAGGTACGCGTTCCGAAGGCTGAACAGGAGCCGCCTGTATGCCTGCTGGCTTATGAACTGCGTTCCGGGCGTATCCATCAGCGCGCCGAACCCGCGGAACAGGCTTGCCGTGTCCACCGTGTCGAATCGCGCGTTTGACAGCGCGCCGACGGCCTTCCGCTCCATTGCCGCGTGTTCCTGCGCATAGGCCTTGAAGAACCCAGCTTGGTTCGTGAACGGGTTCTTCCTGTAGTTGCTGGCCGTGTTGCCTTGGAGGCGGTCGAAGAACCTCTGCGAGCGCCTGGTGATATCGCTCCTCTCCTCGGCCGTCAATGTGCGCGCCTGCTGCACCGTGAAGCCTAGGTGCATCGTGTCCATGGAGTTGCCGACAAGATCCTTTGCGTCGATCTCCACGGTGACCTCAGAGCGGCTGTCGAACATTGCCCTCGGGTTGACATCGATCACGAAACCCCTGCTTCTCTGGAAGAACGCGAACTGCGGGTTCTCCTCTTCGAGACTCAGGAGCGTGACCTGCGCCAACGAGCCTATTGCGGGGCTGCTGCGGTCGAATACCTTGATGTCCTCTATGTCGCGCAGGAGTTTTGAGCTGAGCGAGTTGAAGCTGGTCGCCGACACTGCGGCCGACATTCCGGGTATTCTGTTCAGGAAGTCTATTACCTCGGATATGGTGTCGAACTTGTCGTCGTCGAAGCTCAGGCGGGCTTCCTTTTGGACTGTTCCGTCCAGAAAGGTGTGTACACCGAAGTTGTCGTTGAGTATGAGGTTGCTGTTCACGACGCTCACGAAGAGAAACTCGATGTCCCTCCTGTCAGGTGGCGGCGTGTATCGCAACTGTATTGCCGGCCTGCTCTTCAGGCTGAACTCCACCCCGTTCACGCTTACCGCGACGCTGTCTATGTCCACCCCGCTGTCGTCGTCCTGGATGAAGAACTGTATGTGTGCGTTGCGGGACAGGTCGATCTTGCCGCCTTTTGGTATGATGTCCCGCACATGTGGCGGGGCGACATCGGCGTCGGCCGACGACAGCTTTACGCGGATGGTGGCCTTCCTGATGTCGCTCCTGTTGCCAGCGCGATCCGTTGAGAAGAAGAATATGTCGTCCTCGAACTCCGGTCCGGATGCGTCGAGCCTTATCACGCCGCCGAACCGCGTGAACTCACCTGTTCCGGGGACTTCCTCTGTCACAGGGGCGCATGCAGCGAGTCCGGATACCTCCTGCGGCCTGTTCCGCCCGCCGAAGCGGAAGAACGATGCCTCGACGCCGCTCTCGTCGTCGGTTGCCACGAGATCGACGAGCGGATAGGAGTCCAACTCCACAAGCAGCGTGCCATCAGACAAAGGGGTGACGATGGCCGGCCTGTCGAACGCGAGCGATGTGCTTGGCGGAACCTGGTCTATCTGCACTGCGTTCTCTGTGAACACTGGGCGCAGCTCCTCGGCGGACACCCCGACATCCGCGGCGGACACATTGTTGGCGGCATCGACGGCGAACACGGCTATGTGATACCTTCCGGTGTCAGTGACGCGGATGAACGGCATGTTCACCAAATCCATCCTCTGTAGCCTGGATATTCTCCTGTTGATCTCGGTGAAGACCTCGCCATCGACCGTGCGCTGGTCTTCAACCCTCACATCCTCTGACTCCACCCCGCCGGAGAGCGCCCACTCGTCCATGGATGAGACTGGCGGAAGGCTAACGACGCGGAGATATTCGTTTATCTGGTCGTCCGTGAGATCCTGCTGCTGTAGCTCGTCCGACCCATCCGGATCCCTCGCGACGAAGAAGGCCACCACATCGTTGAGGTTCACGAGATTCTGCGCGTCGGCGGTTGGCCCCGGCGGGGTGTCGAGCGTCTCCTTCCACACGCGGAAAAGCAGGGCCTTCACGCCGCTGCCTTCCTCCTGGAATGAGAAGAACACCGTGGCGTCCCGGTTGAGCCACTTCTGCTCGGTGTTGTCGAACACCTGCGGTCGCTCATTGTCCCAGCGGTATGTGAACTGGAACGCGTCGGATTCGGTCCCGCCTCCAGATCCGTCTATGAAGCTCACATAGAGATTGAGTACATTCTTCCCGACCGAACGCAGCGGGAACGGCTGCGTGTACTCCTTGAATATGTCCTCGTCGGACCATTTCCAGAATATCTTGGACGGGAACGGCGTGTCATGGCCGAGGTCGGCTGGGCGAGGTCCGAAAATCGGCAGGACAACGATCGGCCTGAACCCACGAAACCACCTCCTCCCATGCGCATCCTCGTCCCCTATGTCGAACTCGCTCACGATCTGCGGCACGAAACTGCCGATGAGGAAATCGTTCACGACGCAGACCGATGTCGATCCTGTCGCGCGGGAACCGTCCGCGTAGACGGTTATGAAGTTCACATCCACGCAGCCCTGGCAGACGCCCCTGTCGATCACTATGAAGTCGCCGGACTGCGCGACGAACGGAGACGACTCGTCGATCGGCTCCCCGTCCGGCGCGAAATGTATTTTCTCTATCGGCTTTGTCAGGAAGCTACCAGGAAGGATCAGTGGGGCGGCGAGGGCGTCCCCCACATTCGTGAAGAACCCATCGTCGCTGTTCCCGGCCCTGTCCGTTGCCAGCCATTTGAACGCGAAGCGGTTTCTGAAGCTGCTCGGGGCTGGGAGTACTGCGGACGGCGCCTCGATGAACTCGCCTTCCCCTTCGACCGGATCGTCACCGTTGAAGGTGAAGAAAATCCTGTCCACTCCGCTCTCTATGTCGTCCACGACTATGTTGGCCACGGGTTCCTCTGTCGGCTTGGCGCAGGCATCCCTAGCGAAATACCAGACTGACTGCTCCTTGCTGATGGAGAACCTGCGGGAGGCGGACGGCGCGTTGTATGTGCCGAAGTCTATGAACTTGGATGTGCTGTCGCGCTGCTCTAGCCGGAGTTCCAGCACCATATCGGAGTCGTACGGTATCGCGGCGTCCGATCGCTGCACGGAGAGCAATTGGGCGTTTGAGTCAAACGAAAGCAAGAACGACTGCTGCCCGAACACGCGGCCGGTCCCCTCGTCCATGAGGAACGCGGTTCCGTCATCGAGGAATCCTATCCGCTCCAATCCGGCCATGTTTTGGATCGACATGACCCTCAGCGTCGCTGTCGAGCCGGGTACAAGCAGTCCGGATGAGTTGTTGCGGAGCAGCACCTGCCCGTCGTCGTCGATGAGTTCGAATGTACCGGGTCCTGGCGTGAACTTCGCCCCAGCCTCGTCCGTGAGCAGCGCATCTGTCAGAAGGCTAACGAGTCCGATTGTGGCAAGCCCCGCCTGCGTGTCGGAGCCTGAGTCCGGGATCTCTACGGTGACTACCTGCGGGCTTGTAGGGAACCTGACTATGAACCTTTGCCGCCCGTCGCGGTTCTCGTAGCGGACAACATCCCGTGCGCCTATCTCCCAGAATACCTCCTCGTCTATCGGGAACGCTCCGTCAGGAAGCCTGTCCACGAACACCTTCCCGGAGGCCTCGAAATAGTCCGCCTTGTAATCCGCGTACTCATCCAGTGTCGATGAGACCGTCCGGAGAGACAGTGTCTCAGGCACAAGCCTTGTGGCGGAGACCTGGAAAGAGTACCCACCGTCCTCCCGCTGATCTACAGCCACCGCTCCAGGGGGCGGGGCGTTCTCGGGGCTGCTTCGCAGGAACACGGATCCGGAGGCCTTCCCGGGCATGACCGATGTCAGGACAGTGCTGCCATCATTCGTGAAGAAGTCATCTGTTATCAGCACCCGGCTGTCGAACAGGTCGGTTAGTCCGGTACCGACCTTCGGCTTTGTCGTGTCAAGCTTGAACAGGAACTTCCGCGGAAGCTCGCTGAAATACCTCGGCACGGAGACTATCTGTTTTCCCGGCGTGACGGCGAAGTCGTCTTCCACCACCGCGACGGAGCGGTACTCCAAGATGTGCTGTCCGTCCGAGGGTATTTTTATCGGCGACCCGTCCCATTCGATCTCGTCCCCGTCACTGTCGAACCGATACATAGTGCGGTATTCCACACCTGCTATCGGGTTGGAGACATCGAATGTTATGTCAGGATTGGTGACATACCAATCAACCTTCCCGTCCGGAGGGAACTCGACCGACAATATGGTCTTCGGCGCCTCTCTTCGCACTATCTCAATCCTCCAGTACCTCGATTATGAGGTCGGCCAGTCTTGGGTACTCGTTTTCTTGGATCAGGATATCCTGGCTCCCGGATTCCCCTGAGATTCGGTATGTTGCGGCGTACTCGTTGTTGTTCGGATCGGGGTCGTTGAGCGGGTTCCCAACCTCATCGACCGATTTCGGGTTGACGAACACTGTTCCTGTTGCGTCTATGAAGAACGTACCCTTATCTGCCACAAGCGCTGTAAGGCCATCGACCAATTTGAGCGCCGTGCCGCTCTCGCGAAGGCCCCAGAACTCGTTTGGTTCGGCCGATGTGCCGAGGGTGTTGTTCATTAGCGCGTTTTGCGGGGTCTGCCAAAAACCGGTCCCGGTTTGCGCATCGACTATGACCTCGGACCAATCGCTCAGAATCTCCTCGTTTGTCTCATAGCTGCCGTCGATTCTGGCCAGCCTTGACATCGGAAGGACAACATGCTTGACGCCGTCCACCTGCTGGACTCGGAATATGAGGTCGGACTCGAACACTGTCTCCCCCATGCGACGGGATGCCACAAAAGTGCGCACGGCGTCCGAGACGCTCTGTTTGGTGTCCAGCGCGTCGATCCCGCTCGACACCTTGAAGCTGAAGATGACATCTATGTCCACAGGGCGGGCGGCCTTCACGAGGACATCTGCCGCCTCGTGCCTTGTTTGGTCGATCAGATTCTGTATCCTCCCTATCATGTTGTTGGACCTGTACCGTATCACTATTTCTTCGCCATGCTTGTATGACACATCGTATCGCTGCCCTGGCGGGAACCTACTGTCGCTGCCCACCAGCTTGATTGTCGTGATCCCGCTTGAGTCATCCGTTTCTAGTATGTAGTTCCTGTTCAGCTCAAGGGTAACCGGGTCGCTGCTGTCGGTCGGGATTGTCTGGACCGCAACGCTGCCGCTCAGTATTCCTCGCTTCGACAGCTCTCTGAAATCGCCCGTCAGTATGATGCCGTCCCTGTTCCCAGTCCTCTCGAAAAAGTCCTCGATTGTGCCTATTGGCTTCCCGCTCTGGCTGTCGAACTTCAACTGTATTCCGGCCCTGTCCAACACACCGCGCCCCTCCAAGAGAAAGTCGCTTTTGCGCAGGAACTCGTAATGCGTACCCTCGTCCAAGGTGCCGCTGTTCAGCCCCTCGACGCTTATGATGCTTGTGGCTGGCTGTGATAGCAGCACGATTGGGTCGCTTCCGCGGAACTGGTATGTGACCAAGATCGTGTCGCCGTCCTCCAGGCCTATGCCGACATTGGTCGCATCCGACGTGTCTATCCGCAATCTCCGTCCGCCATCCTCGATGATGAGGTTGTCCAAGATGTAGTCGGCGTCTGGAAATCCCGACCGGCGTCTGGTTATGCTGTCCACCTCGAATATAGGCGTGTCCTCCGTGACATCGGGATTTGTCGTCTCTATGACGAACGCGCTTATTCTCTCCGCGATGTCGAACTGCTCGCCGTCAACCTTCTTGTACAGGAAGCCGATGCGATCCTCGAATATCACACTCTCTCCGCCTCGGACCCACACATCGACCTTGCCGAATATGTGTTCGCTTTTCACGGTGCCGTCCGGCGACACATGGCGTATGAAATCGCGCTGCATGAGCGGGTGTCCAGCGTCTGCAACGAACGCGTCGCGAACCCCGGGTTGCTCGATGACGACCCTCCTGTATCCTTTGGTCGTGCCCACATCCAAGCTGGACATCTTCAGCACGGCCCTCTCGCTGAATAGGGAGTTGCTTTCCGCCACATCGCCGCCGAATGTCGGAAGATGGTTTGTTACCGAGAACTGGCCGACATTGGAGTTCACGATCGCACCAACGCTCACATTGCCAGCGCGACCGAACGCATCTGCCACTATTGGCGCCTTGAACTCGTACCTGCCCTTGGCCGCGTTGAAGTGCATATCCATGTCCGAGTCCTGCACGACGACGGAGGATGTTGTGCTGAAGTTTATTACCGAGCCAGTTTCGCTCGAGTCCGTCCACACTGCTGTGCCGACCGATATCTCCAAATCCCCCGTCGGCCTTGTGGCTGTGTAGAACACTACCTCGCCCTGCGCCAGAGTCGCGCCCTTGCGGAACACCCTCACATTTGTGGCGAGCTTCTCCATGGCGAAATCTATCACGGTCTGCGCGTCGTCGTCGCTGGTGAGGCTTAGCGCCGCTCGCAGCCTCTGTTTGAAGTCGCTCTGTGAGACCGGATCGCTTATGCTGTCATCGTTCTGGTCATCTATGGCTCGCAACGACAGCATCGATGTGGACTTGTCGATGAAATTCAGGAAGAACCACATCTTCTCCATCTCGAACGCTTGCGGATCGATTACCAAATCCCTGACAACAGTGCCTGGCTTTAGATCCATCTCCGGGTTGCGTCTGATTAGGGTGTCTATGAAGCCGTTCACTATATCACCGAACTCCCTCGGCGGTACATTCGCGACGGCCGAATCTATGCGCGTCGTGGTGCCAGTGAGTTCGGTGCTGAACCCGCTTTCTGCGCCGCTGGCATCGACCGAGGTAATCACATAGAACAAGGTGGAGTTTATGTCAACAAGCTGGTGCCGGAACCGGAAAACTGGCACCTTGTTGACTATCCGCCTGGTGATGACAGTCTGCTCGGCGGAGTCCGAATCGAGTATCGTCTCGACCTCGTCGGAGCTTTCATCCTGTATGACGCTTTCTGTCCTGTTCGGGGTCGTTATAACTGTGTTGTTGAGCCGAAGGAAGCGGCTTTGGCCTCCGCCGGGCGTGGCCGACACATAGACATTGTACCCGACCACGGCTGCGTTGTCGGACGCGTGCCATTCCAAGAAGTTGTCCCTCACGAACGACTCGATGCTCAACCCGGTTGGCGGCAAGAGTTCTGCCATCTTTCCCTCCTATTGCGGTATGGCCGTAAGTTCCTTACCAGCGATCCCGGCAACATGCCGATCCAAAAGCGTCACCCCCTCTTCCGTGAGGAGGACTCTGGCATCCACGGTGTTGGCGGCGTCGGATAGCAGAATCACATCCACTTGGAATATACTGGGGTCTATCTCATCTACCTGCCGAACATTGACGGACTGGACGGCGTTTATCAGCTCCCTGCGATCCATGAATTGGGCTTGGTACACAAATTGGTCGTTCTGTAGCCTCTGGAGAGCGCCGATCGCGGAGATCATCTCGTTGGTCAGTTGGGCTTGGAAGAACCCGGGTGGTCCGGATTGCCCGATGTATATGATGAAATTCGTTCCATAGAACCTGTGGAACGGGTTGCTTCCGACGATTGTCCCGACTATCTTGTACAAATCCTGCTTCAGCTTCTGCTCCGTCGCGACGGTCACGATTGATCCATCAACCCTTGAGAAATGTATGTCGTCGAGCCTTCCCATTGCGTTGCAGCGGTGGCAGTTGACGCGCTCGGTTATGTAGTCCACCTCGATTATGTCGGGTTCAAACGGGTTGCTTGGCGCGCCGCCGAACACGGCGGCTGCGGTCTGGACGGAATCCGCTGCCATCCGGAAGAAATAGCTGATCCGTACATCCTGGCCTGGGGCAGGTGGGGCGTCAAGTTGCACGAGTCCGAGTACCGGATCAAACGCCGCCGGGGCCACGATCTCGCCGTTCACGGAGACCGGCGCCGAGTTGAACAGCGTCTCAGCCGGATGGCTGAAGAAATCTGCGTTGAACGGCAGAAGCGGTGCCGAGCGCGTCTGGAACACCGTGTTGAATCCGTTCGCCAGTCGGCTCATGTCCTCCAGTATCGCTCGGCCCTTGTCGGTGCGTTTTGTCGTGTCGAACACTATGTCCAGTTGCCCGCCTACGGAACCAGCCGTTGGCGAGAGGGACCATCCGTCCTTCACTGGTGCCGGGTAGTGCACATCGGCGCTTGCGATTGCAAAGCCGTCGGACGAGGTGACACCGAGGTGGTGCGGATCGACCGCGATGACGCCGCTCTCGCCGTTCACGAACAGCAGCTTCAGCTTCCAGCAGAACTCGAATTCGACCAGATCGCACGGATACGGCGCTGACGCCAGCGTGACCGTACCCTCGAACCCGTCTACATCTACGACCTCCGCCTGCTCTCCGTTCACGAACGCCGTTACATCTTGGGGGTCTACCTCGCCTTCTATGAAGTCGAACCTCCCCAAAAGTGGTAATCTGGGGGTGATTGGAATCTCTGACCACTGCGTTTGCGGCTGGCGTCCGTCCTCCAGCAGCCCGGTCACCTTCTCGGATGTCGAGACGGACACTATGAAACCGCTCAGCAGATCCCTGGCGCTGATTGATGGATCGGCGTCGAATCTCGCCATTATCGCTAGCCCCTGGGCGGTCGTGATGCCTGGGTCGGCGTCGAGTATGCGTGCCAGTTGCGGGCGCACATCCCCGAGCGACACCTCGATATCCTCCCGAACGGTGTCTGACACATCGAAAACCGCGTCGTCGCGACCCGGCCCTATGAGCGCGCGTATGCTGTCGCCTATGTCTGCCGGGACCTCAAATCCGGACAGGAGTGCGTCGGTGCTGAGTGTCGGATCCGCCTCAAACCTCTCCAAGATTCCTTGGCGCGCCCAACCCTGCAAATCCACCCTCGGCGCGAGTATTCGCTCCAATTCTGGCCGAATAAGGCCGGGGTTTTTCAGCAGATCTGCCGAGCTTATGCTTGGGTTAGCGTCGTAGCGTGACAATATGTCGTCCATCTCCGGCAAGGTGGCCGATGCCGAGGAGAGCCTTGGCCGGATCAGGCCCCAGACATGCGCGGTGCCTTGGGCAACGAAGAACGGTTTCGCTGTCTGGTTTTGCCCCAAGCGAAACACTTTCGGTCGCTCAAGAAGCTGCTCCAGCGGCACTCTTTCACGCGCGCACGCGCGCACGATGACATGCTGGTCGCTGTCAGCGAACATGCCCTGCTGATCCCCCTTGAGTGCTGGTACCTCCGGCAGCACCATCTGTAGCGCCGACAGGTTGCCAAGCTCCTCCGTGATATCGAACACGACAGGTGATTCAAGGACATTGTCCCTGCCCCACTCCACTCCGTTTACCTTGACGCGGAGTGACTCCCGGCTTGTCGAGCCCATGATGTCGTTCAGTATCACCCGCTTGCCGTCGAACTCGCAGACATGCACCTCCTCGGTCTGGGTGTGCGGACACAGGTGGTTTATCTTCAGGTCGAAAGACATCTACTTTCCGGCCTCCTGACCTATCTTGAGCTGTTTGACGGATCCTATCGCTTTTTCGAGCGCCGACACCATCTCCTTCTGGCTCTGGGAATACCTGTCCTGCCTGAAGATGTTCTCCGGCCTCGATGGATCCAAGGTACCTGGCTTCGGGTTCAGGTTCCACCAGTAGAAGTCGTCTGGCTTCTCGGCCCTGCCGAACATCCTTTCGATGTCTGCCACGAATCTCTCTATCGAGAATCTCTTTCCGACATCACGGCGGCGGCGGGCCTCCTCTAGTTGCTCCTGCCTGTCTTGGACTTTCCTGACCCTCCACTCCAACTGCTCCCGCTGGTGCTTGAAGGCCGGTAGGAACGGCGCCTTTATGGCTCTTGAGACCTCTGCGGTGTCCCAGTCGTTGAGAGCCGGGGTGATGTTCAGGGCCGGTACCTTCAGTGGCAATGGCGGCAGGCGGAACGCCTCCTCTCGACCAGAATGCGCGAGCGTTGGCTCGTTGAAGGAGGCCTCGAGGATGTCCAAATCGGCCCCCCCCTGCTGGCCGTCAGGGTCGTCGGGCAGGAAAATCTCCCTGTCGCGGAATGTCGGGAGACTCCGATTGAAGCCCAAACGCCCCTTGAAAAACACATCGTGGGCCTTCATAAGCTTCGCCAAGAGGGAGTCCAGCCGCTTTATCTCGGCCTTGGCGTGGTCGTCCTGCCAGGATACCAGCGTCTTCTGCTTGCGCGCGAACTCCACCAAGTCGTCGAACTGGTCTCGATCCATCGTCCCTAAATAGTCGTACGCCATGCGCAAGGCCTCCCTGTTCGCACATTCTAGCGGAACCCAAATATGGCGTTTTGGATTAAGACAATTCTAATTGCCTGACCCGAGTGTGTCCAGTTATGGGTCTCTAGCTAGAATGAAGTGTGATTCTAGCTCATTCCATTGCGCTTGACCCAAACAAAAGGCAAGCCGCGTATTCGGATTCGGCGACCGTTGGAAAAGCGGTATTTCTTGACGGCTGTGAAATGCACGACAGCCCTCTGGACTATGTCTGCGTGCAGGACGCGGGCGACGTGCTTGAAGTGGTGGCGGCAGTACACCGAGTGGAACGCCCTTCCGTCCTTCGGGAGGTATCTCTGCTTAGAGCAACCGTCCACGCAGCATTCTTCGCCGTCGTCGCTGAACTTCATCGCGGCATGTGCATCTGGATCGGCATCCTGGAGGACGATATCCTCCGTGGATTCGTACCTGCCGCCGTACCGCACCTCTGTCATGGCGAACCCGACGGACTCAAGGGTGGATTGGAGTTCCTTCGGGCCGAAAAGCGGCTTCTCCAAGCACTGTATCGCCAACGATGGGTCTGACAGCCCGTTCACCTGTAGGAACCTCCGTTTGGCCGCGTCGAGATTGTTCACCGTTCCGCGGAACTCTGAAAAAGGCTTCAGGCAGTCATGGGCGCTGTACGCGAGTCCGCGCAGGCCTTTCTGGCTCAGGCGATGGGCATACCCGTAGCAGTGGAACTCGTCCACGGACGACTCCGGGATCGCAAGCCTGTCGTTCGACAGGTCGATTTTGGTGGCCAGCACATCCCACGGCCAATCCGCTTTGATGTTTCCGACATTCACGCATTCCGGAATGAACCTGTCGGAGTTGTACGATACACGAAACCCGTCCCCGAGCGGCGGTTGGTGGCGGAAGTCGCGTGCGGCGTTCACGATATCTCGAAGCGACTCTGGCGTACACGCGGAGTCGCCTGCGGCTTGGGTCATGCGAACCGCGGCGGCGGCCATCCCAAGGCTGGCCTTCGCCCCCCTCCAAATCGGGGTGCCTGAGAGTTCCGGTACAACGCAAGAATCCCCGGCGGCGGGGTGGGGGCGGCCAGCCTCCACCTTGACGGCGGACCACTGTATCGATAGCCGCTTGTTGAGCCGTTCGATGTATTTGCGGTGCGCTATGCGGAAATGCCGCTTGCAGTACATGGACAGCTCGGTCGGCCTGTACAGCTTGGTCCACCTGCGGTTCTTGCATCCGCCCATCACGCAGAATCGACCGGAAAGGCTCTCGTCGATCTGCTCCGGCGAGAACTCCCGAAGCCATATCTGATCCGCCTCGTGCGGAAGGCTGGCGCTGTCCGGCACCTCGTCCTCGGTGATCTCTATCTTGAGGAACCCAGAGTGCCTCATCCGGCTTATTATCCTCGCCTTGCCAAGCGACGCTTGGTTGAAGTAGAGGCCCGATCTGTCCTGTCCGGTGAATATCTGCCTCTCCACCGTGTGCAGGGCGTTGTCGTGTCCGCGCACATCAAGGCACCTCTGCATGAGCTCCAGCAGGTTCGTCGCCCGGAAATGGCAGCTCCCGCCCGGCTTGAGCACGTACCACACATGCTCGAAGAAGTGCGTCAGCTC
>VAPC010096184.1_pt1 | contig 13721 bp, 13 predicted proteins | sample 3395121 | NCBI WGS metagenome assembly VAPC01 (sample SAMN08290434, study PRJNA428436) | hydrothermal vent metagenome | isolation source: Deep-sea hydrothermal vent chimney | place: Indian Ocean: Southwest Indian Ridge | depth 1711 m m
ATGGGCAGAGAAGATGGGGCAGTTGAGGGTGATGATAGCGATATTACAGGGGACATGGACCTACCAAGGAGGTGAGTGTGTATGATTTGCCAATCTACTGGAGTTGGAAAGGTGCTTATATAGTTCACACTGGACAAGAAGATGCAGAGTCGATTCATTACGAGAGCCAAGTCAATGGACTGACTCCACAGTCGCCGCGAGTTGCACGGAGACATTAAACGCCTGTTGGAGAAGCCGTCAGACATCAGAGGTCAAGTGCCTTGATGCAGCCTCGATGAATCAGGAACCGAACATCGATCAAGGAATGTCATGTTCAAGATTGTCTAAGTTTCGGGCAACGGTCTAGCGTCATGTCAATCGAGTGGACATTATTGCAAGTGAGTCAAAAGTCTATCCTCTCAAGTGTTTGTTTCAAAAGAAAAAGCTAATACAAGGGACAATCACAGACTGCCCCTTGTTTATCTGAACCAGTTTAGGTTCGCTTGTAGACCCATCTGTTCCATGAGCTAAGGCTTGGCATCTCTTCTGGCATCTTCTTACGTGCTCGAATCTCAAGGATGATTTCTTCCTGCAAGTTGCCTGGAAGGGGCTCAAATCCTCTGAACTCGTAACCAAAGAAGCTACGACCAGCTGCTGCACTCCTGAACTCATCCGCAATTTCGATGGTTTCTGCTGTGGGTATTGTACCCTTTATGGCGACTACGTCCTCTTCGCCCTCAATTGTGACAATCTGACCTCTGTGACCAGTCAAGACTTTGATGATTGCACCCTGTGTATCAGGTGGTGTCTTTATGTCAGCATTGAGAACTGGTTCATAGATACCAGGTGCGCCTGTGAGAAAGCTCATGTTCAGACCAGAACTAACCATTGTCGCAACTTCGTTGTAGCCAGTGTGTGCAGGGTCATTGTGGACTGTAGCATCCGTCAATGTGACCTTAACACCCATCACAGGCTCTTTTGCAATTGGACCAGAATCTACGAACTCACGGAATACAGTTTCCAAGTATGAATAGATACGATCGAATCGTTGAACACCGCTCATCGCATCAACAAGCATGCATGACTCGTAGATATCGAGAATCTTTCTCGCTCTTTTCGCATCCCATCCAGCTTCATCACGAAGAATAGTTGCACGCTCACGAGAGGGCATCTCAGCAGTAATCCTCTTCTTTCGAATGAGTTCAACTGTCGCATCATCTAGTGGTTCGAGAAACATCCGAATCCTGTTGTGACCGTTGGGTGATTTAGTATGAAACTCATCTCCCTGCTTGGTCATCTTCTCGCGGTATACAATGATTGGATCAGATACATTGATCTTCACCTGTTCGTTAATCCGTTTTGTAAGAATCTCAATCTGGAGTGGGTCAATTCCATCGAGTCGGTACTCACCAGATTCTTTGTCGTGGAAGAATCTCGCCGTCGGATCAGCCATAATCCACTTTGATACAACTTCACCAAGCTTTGCAATGTCCTGTGGGTCGATTGGCTTGATGCTTCGGCTTACAACAGGCTCACTGACGTACTCAATAGCCTCAAAGCCTTTCATATCAGAATCAGGATCAACAAATGACTCACCGCTTGGACACATGAAACCGAAGACTGAGAACAGATTGCCTGCAGGTACCTCATCCATATCTAGGATATCAGTGATCTCTTGGACACCAAGTCGCTTCACCTTAGCGTTCTGGCGCATGTTTATGAGCTTAATCTCCTGTCCTGACTTGATTGTGCCAGAGAATATTCTACCAATCAGGGTAGGTCTCTTGCTTTTCGGGTCGATGTATATCTTGACGATAAGTCCGGCAAGGGGACCATTTGGGTCGACATTTAACAGAGCTTGACCTTCAGGACTATCTAAATCGCCAGTCCATATACGAGGTATCTTGTACTTTTGTGCTTCTTGTGGATTCGGAAGATGGTCGATAATCATCTCGAGGAGAGCATCATCAAGTGGCAGATTTTCCCTGAGCCACATCTCATCACCCTCACCGTACTTTTCAAAGACAACATTGGGTTTGATATCTTTCTTCTCGAGAGTCTTCATTGTGAAGGCCCAACCAGTCTTCGCGCTTCCGATTGCGACGCTTCCATCTTGGAAACTGACTCGCCAGTCTTTCCCATATCCCTCGGGGGCGACTTTCTTAATCAGCGCATTGACCTTTGCAACGATAATGTCAATACGCTCATAGACCTTGGCTGGTGGGAGCTTGAGTTCGTTGATCAGACGGTCAACCTTATTGATAAAAAGCACAGGTTTGCAGGCCTCAGCGCCTACGGCGAGGCGCAAATTAGTATCCGTCTGAGTCATACATCCCTCCAAGGCGTCTACAAGGATAACAACACCATCACTAGCCCGCAAAGCTCTCGAAACCTCTCCTGTAAATGAGATATGTCCGGGAGTGTCTGAGAGCTGAACAAGATACTCTTCTCCTTCCACCTCAAAGTTAAGCATCACCACAGACGTGAATATTGTAATCCCTCTCTCCTGCTCTTCCTCGTCGCTGTCCGTCATCAGCGCCTGCCCAGCAGCCGCATCAGACATCAACCCCGCACGACGCATGAGATAATCTGTCGTAGTGGTCTTCCCATGGTCTATGTGTGCAGATATGGTCACTATACGCTTGTGTTCATAATCATCCGACAAAATTAACTTCTTGATCTGTTCAGGGTCCTTTATCTTTACCAAGAATATCACCAGTACTTGAAACTTAACGGCAACCAATTTAGAAGCAATAAAAACCTATTGAAGTGAAGGTAGTTTAAACACAGCTTAGTGGGTAAGATATATGTGAGTTAAACACAATCCAGTGAAGGTATCTGACATGACAGAATGGTTGGAATATACAACGGATTGGGGCTATTGGGTCAATCCTGACACCTTCCGAACACCGACAATAAAGAAATCTGTCAGGGTGGGAGCTGTCGTACTTCTGAAGGGTTGGGAAGACTTGGATGATGGTCGTCGTGTGGTTGTCACAACTTACGGGGTTGTAGAGGTGTCTGATATCAAGGAGATGGGCAAGAAGGATGTAAGTAAGGTTCTTGCCTTGCAGATGTTAGATTTCATGCAAACCCACAAGATGTATCCGCCAAAGACAGAGATTAAGAAATCGTACGCAAACGGTAATGTCGACCTTGGCTATTCACCCTCTGAATATGACTCTTTCACAATTCGGTTCACACCAGACATTGTTGGAGGAAAGGTTGAGGACTTCCTCTTTGACTTAGAGAAATTCACGGAGGAAACAAATGAAACTGGAGAGGCTTGGAAAGTCGAGCCTGCGAAGTCAAACAGATCCAAATGTAGAACCTGTGAACAGAAGATTCAGAAAGGAGAACTCAGGTTGGGAAAACCTTCACTCTTTGAGAGTCATGTCAGCTATGGTTGGCACCATATGAAGTGTGCCTCTTACGTGCTCAAAGGGGTCACACTCGATACTTTGGAAGGGTATGAGAACCTCAACGACACGCAGAAGCAAGAGTTGCAGGATGTTGCTTAGAAAGAGCGTGTATGCAAGGCCTAATTTTCGGAGGCTCGATTATCTCCTTTCAGCTAGTCGAGACTGCTACTTCCATTCCACTGAGGATGAGTGTGATTTGACCGAACCAATTATTTGGATGGATGTTTTTCATAGTTCGGGGAAATTCATCAATTACGGTGGAAGCATATGTTCCTTCAATCAATTGAGGTACACAACTATAGGTCACTAAAGGATGCTAGTCTTCAGCTTGACGATCTGACAGTCCTTGTTGGTCCTAACGGTGCGGGTAAATCTTCATTTCTCAGGGCACTTGATTTCTTCTTCACTGAAGAACAATTCGACATTGATGACTTTTACAACAGAAACACAACACAGGATATCGATATCATCATAACATTCGCAGGACTCTCTGAACTTGACAAGGATTTCTTTAAGGAATACGTACAGGGTGATAATTTAGTAGTTGCTAAAAGGACCATGTGGGTTGAAGAAAGACCCAAAACTTCGTTCCATGGTTCTAAGTTGTACTGCTCTGATTTTCATGCATTTAGAACAGCAAAAGGTACTACAGAGCTCAAGGCTGCGTACAGCAAGATCAAGGAATCAATAGGCACACTTCCTGATTATAAAATCAAAGCTGAGGCAGAAGTCGCATTGGCTGCGTGGGAGCTTGCGAATCCTCAGAATTGTGAAAGACGAATTGATGATGGTCAGTTTTTTGGTTGGAAGAATGTAGGTGGATCGTATCTTAAGAAGCGAATTGAAAGAGTGTTCATTCGAGCTGTCAGGGATGCCAAGGATATCTCAATTGACAAAAAGGGCACTCCGATTTTCGACATGATGGAAATTGTTGCACGTCGAACTCTCGCAGGTCGTAAAGAGTGGCAGAATCTCATAACAAGAACGAAAACAGACTATGATAGAATAATGCAGGACATTACAAATGAGAATCTTGTGCAAGTTTCACAGTCTTTGAATAGCATGCTAACTAGTTATGCACCGAATGCTGGAGTTGAAGTTGAATGGGATGAGGGGATTGTGGATCTACCTCCGCCATCAGCCAAAATTAGAGTTATAGAGGATGGATTTCCCAGTCCTGTACATGCTTGTGGTCATGGGGTTCAAAGGGCATTCATACTCACTCTTCTTCAATATCTTGCTTCACTGCAGAGAACAACGAACGGAGAGAATCCTTCTCTTCTAGTGGTCATCGAAGAGCCCGAGTTATATCAGCACCCGACTAGACAGAGACACCTCTCCCGCATTCTTTTCCAACTGGCTCAAGACGAAGAAACACAGGTCATCTATTCAACACATTCACCTCTGCTTGTGGATATAGGACGATACAGTCGGGTCAGACGAATAAGCAAAGAGATGATAGATACCGACCTTCCTCAGGTGACAACTGTGAACTCTGCAGCAGGGGAGGAACTCATCAGAGAGCTCGAAAGAGTAGATCTGAAAGATGAAGGGAGTTATACTCGAGAGTTTCTGGAAAGCAAGATGCAGAATTTGATGCCTTCGTGGATGAATGAAGGCTTCTTTGCAAACACTTTGGTTCTTGTTGAAGGTCTGGAGGATCAGGCAATTTTGAGTGGTGTAGCTGAGTACCTCGGACACAATTTCGATGCACTTGGCATCTCAATCATACCGTGTGGTGGAAAAGGTAGTATTTGTTATCCTTCTCGAGTTTTCGAAAATCTGAGAATTCCTGTCTTCGTGATATGGGACAGTGATTTTAAGAGAGGTGTGATTGCTACAAATAGGAAACTCCTTAGAATGGTGGGTTGTGCAGAAGAGGACTGGCCAAAGGGAATTGGGGAGAAACATGCTGCCTTCGAAGAGAAGATGGTTGTAACATTCATCGATGAAGTAGGAAAAGATGAATTCGAGAAGGAATTGAAAGCAGTTTCACAGAGCTGGTTACTTTCACCGAAAAGAGCAAAGAAGAATCAGAAAGTGCTGAAATATGTCGTTCATGAGCTAGCGAAAAGAGGGCTCAAATCAGACACAATGGAAGACCTCATTAAGCAAATACTCAGTTTTCACGACAAGTCATATTCTGTCTAGGGATGTTTGGCGATATTGAACAGTCTCAATTAATTGTCAGCGGAGCAGACACCTCGGTGACTTTGAAGGTTTGTATATAGTGAGCTGATCATGACCCAACAGGTGTTCACATGCTTCATATATGTGGTTTTCCTGTAGATTCAAATCTGGACATGATATCCTCTGAGAGCTTCAAGAAATGGTGTCCGTTTCAAAAGAAGTACATTCTTAATTAGAGAAACTTTTTCTGGATTGCCTGCTTTCCCCACAGCAACCAGAAACCGAACATATGCTCTTATTCTCACCAGCCTCTTGTATTGTTTTTCGACATCAGAAGAAATAACAATTCCAATCTTACCCATGGCTGAAGCATGCACGAATCCTCCCAGAATGTGTTTCTCTTTGGTTTTCTTCTCTATTTCAATTGCAAGAAATGTGCGGGGATTTTTGTTACTAACCATATTGAACAAGATACCACTCCGACCCTCACGTTCAAACATCTCAATAGCTTCCTTCTCATCCCTACTCATTGTTTTTCTCAATTCAAGTTCCATTTTCTCATCAATACGTCGAAGAGTGTCAATGAGATCTCTATGTGTTCTAATCAGATTCTCGAACACTCTATTAGATGTTGCAGTATCTTTTGTTATGTTAAAAGGACCTACAACAAAATCAAGCTTAGGACAATACCTTATCCATTCTCCTTGTTCACCGGTCATATCATCTTGCGCTTGTGCGCAGACACTCCATTCTGGTTTTACATTTTTGCTCCCGAAAATTCTCACAAGTTCTGCACAAATCTCGGGACCATCATTTTTCGTTTCACAAGGATTAGATGTCATCCTACCTACCTACTTTTCACGATGACAAATCGTTTCAACGTTCGACTATATGAGTTTCATGGAACTATCTTATGGACGATTAGTTCATCCAAAATTGTCCAGAATTAGTCAATTCTTCTCTTTTTCGAGATCTGTTTGACTCAACAATTATTAGCTGGCGCAGCTCCCTACATGGCAGCCATCTAAAGGTAGAGTTTGATACCCCTATTCTGGAGAACCTGACTAATCGTCTTCACCCATTTGCTCTCGAACACGAGCTGTAGTTTTTCCTTTACCTTCTTCGTTCTTGTTACCGGCAACCTCACCGGTGGCTTGCGCGACCTCGCGATTGGAGGATTAAAAGTATTTCGTCATGGACTCTCCTTACCAGCTAAGACAATGATTAGAAGAGGTGGTCCGATTAAGATGAGATATGGTAAAAGAATGGTCAAAGAAAGGATTGAGGGATTCATCATAAAGGAAACGAAGAATACTGCCACTGGAAAGAGAAGAAATGCTACATGAATACCTCCCCACATCTTGAGCCTGGAGGGTCTCAGTGTTTCGGAATAGTATTCTCCGGTAAGCCAAACCGCGACAATCCCAAATCCACCTGCAAATATCGAGAATAGGATACCAATACCTGTGAGATAATATGGAGAGTATGAAGAAGATTCGAAATAGGTAAAGGCAGCATACCCAAACAGAACTGTAGTATGCAGAAGTAGTGCTCCGACAGTGTATCTCTTCATTGGATTCTGTTGTTCTTGCATAACAAGCACGTCATCGTTTCGCAATGACCACCATTCGCTCCGAGTTTGCAGCATAAGGTAGTCGAGGTAATTTGGCGTGACCGTAGAGTTCCACCTTCTTGAACCCGACCTCTGAAAGCATCTCTCGAATCTCAAGTGCAGTGTACATTCGGATATCGTTATTCGATAATGCATCCTCATCCATCAGAACAATCCTATCACCCTCCGTGTCTATGAACATCGCAGGACGACCAGTGAGCACACCAGCTGGGGCGTCGAGAACATGGGGTTCATTGAGGAGATACCCACCTTCCAATGGAGTCCACGTTCTCTGAAACCTCGGAAGGTTGTACGGGTTCATCAGGTCCAGAAGGAAGCAACCACCCACCTTCAGTGCCGCATACGCACCCTGGAGGACACGCTTGTTCTCCTCGTGGTCGAAGAAACCAAAGCTGTGACTGAGCAGGATGGCTGCGTCGAACTGGGAGTCGTGCTCCATGGCCCTCATGTCACCAGCATAGAAATTCGCAGAAACGTCATAAGACTCTGCAGTCTCCTTAGCTGCGTCTATCAGGACTTGAGCAAGGTCAAAGGCGGTTACGTTGAGACCTCGCTTGGCAAGTTCAACCGACTGGTCTCCTGCACCACAGGCAATGTCGAGGATCGAGTCGCTCTTCTTAAGACCTAAGGTTTCCATGATGAAATCACCGATGAGTCGGTCATGGTGCTCTATCCCCGGAATTTGACGTCTATGTCGAATCCTAAAAATCTCCGCCCAGAACTCATTCCAACCAAGTTCGACCTTGTCCATCGTATGCACTTCCTAAAGCGGTGGAAGTTTGCGTTCGGATATGAAGATTGTCATGATAGTGATTTAGGAGGAAGAGAGGTGTGCCATCAATGTTGGTACGCTACCAGTTTCCACTATTCATCCAACTCGGTTAGCTCAGCTTCATGAAACGTGAAAAGAAGATGTGGAGAAGGCCCGCAGAAATTTCCGCCGGGAGGGACAGGAAAACTCGAATGAGTATAACCTGCGGATTCATTCTCCATATGAAACTGACCCCTAGTTCTAAAAAACCTTTAGGTTCCGCATAAATGCGCCACAGTCAGTAATATTTGGTAATAATTCCAATTTTTCGCAATCAACATGACATTTTGTGTATAATCCCAAATATATAGGACCGATTTTTGAGAGTGGCAGAAGAAATGGTAGCCCCGCCAGGATTTGAACCTAGGTCAGTGGGTCCAGGGCCCACCATGCTTGGCCGCTACACCACGGGGCTATCAGTGCAAGTCGGGAGTTGCGCGGCGCGTTTTTCATCTTTTCGGTTTTGAAAGTTTCATTGACACCGTGTTTATTAGACTGTGCGTTTCCAGCTAATCCGAACTAGCAATGCCATTTTGGTCTGAATTAACTCATGAGGGCTTCAAAAACGCAGCGAGAGCCACAGAAGTTGTTGTCATGGTAACTGGATCTCTCGAGGCACACGGCAATCATCTTCCACTTGGAACCGATTCGATTCTTTCGACGCACCTTGCGAAGAAAATTGCTGAGAAGACAAAAGCTCTCGTCCTACCAACAATACCGATTGGAGAAAGTTGGAATTTTAACCACATTGAGGGAACGATTTCAATACATCCGGGAGCTCTGGTGGAATATTATGTATCTGTTTTGAAAGGAATTTTCAAACACGGTTTCAGATACATCGTTACTCTAAACGGACATGGAGGTAATGCTCCTATAATCAGGCAAGCTGCAAAAACTGCGACAAAGAAAGGGCAACGAGTCGTTGTCATTGTGAATTTGCGGAGGGACCTTGCTAAGAACGCACGAAAGTCAGTGGAGGAAACTCCAAGTGGACATGCTGCAGAAGATGAGACCTCTGAAGTGATGTTTGTAAGGCCCGATCTTGTAGACATGTCAGTAGCAAAAGCACATCGTGTTGAAACAAGATTTGAGATCATTTCAGGAACTTATAGAGAGGAGCTCTTTCCATCAGCAATGTATGGAGATCCCAGAAAGGCAACAGAAGACAAGGGACAAGTAATTATGGAACAGGCTGAAAAGGAAATCATCGAGCTTATTCAACAGTTGGAACTTGGTGAACTCCCTCTAGAAAAAGGTTAGATTCCTACCTTGAAAATCAGAGCATCCCTTAACACTCTTTGAAACATCCTGAGAAGACTTCGCCCTTCAATGGCAATCGTTTCGAATACGGGATAGCCCTCTAGGTCAAGCATTTGAACCATATAGTCAACCGGGAGCGCATTTGGAAGATCTCTCTTGTTCAGTGAAATGATAATAGGCAAAGTAGCCATTCTGTCTGTGCCTAATGCGATATTCAGTTCTTGTATTGATGCCAGGTTTTCATTCATCTGTTCAGGGGTGGAATCGGCCATGAAGATAATGCCATCACAGTCACGTAACACTTTGATTCGTTGACTTGCATGTCGCCTCTGTCCAGCGACAGTGAAAACATCAAACACGATTCTCTCACTCGCTGTCACTGGGACAAAATCAAAGAATGTAGTTCGTCCAAGCTCATCGGATATCTCAATAATCTTACCTTTTGAAAGAGACCTAACATTGGCGAATAACCAACGGAGTGCAGTTGTTTTGCCACCAAGGGAGGGGCCATAAAAGACTATCTTGATATGAACACGACCAAGTTCATCACGTTTCAGAAAATGACCAGGGACTATCTCTGAGGCGCTCTGTGGTTTGATGTGTGCTTTTCGTGCATAGTCAGCAGTTGTTTCGGGGTCAATGGTCAGTTCCTCAGACGTTGCGACTAAGCGCCCCATTGATACTGCTCCGGGATCGGTTCCGAGGGGTCTCTCAGGAGGAACGGTGATATCCTCACTTACACTAACTAGGGGGTCTTCTTCTTTTTTTGGCTTCTTTGAGCGCCCGGTCAACCTGCGGAACACGGACAAACGCCTCTCAAGAACTTACGACTCCTCTACTAGTCTTAAATCTTGGGGGAACCTTATCCTCGCGTTCACGACACGAACTTTATCTGTAAGAGGCAGCTAGGTTGGCATATTATGACAGACTTGATTAGCCCTGAGTTCATCTCAGAGCAATGGCCAACGCTCAACGAGATGACCTACCTCAACAATGCCGCAACTGGTATTCCACCACTAAACACATTCAATGGGATGAAGGAATATCTGGATAATAAGGCAAATGCGATTGGAACGTTTAAAGATACACTGAGTTCCATAAAGGAAACGCGACAACACTTGGCACAACTTTTGGGTGGGGACTACAATCAGTATGCTTTTGTTCCCAGCACAAGCTCCGGGATTAACTCTTTTGCCCACAGCATCACGTATCCGAAAGGGTCAAACATCGTTGTGTGTGATTTGGAATTCCCGGCAAACTATATCCCATGGCAAAACGTTTCCAAACTCTATGATGTTGAATTGCGGGTTGCAAAGTCTGTAGATGGAGCCGTGACTCTCGATGTCTTCAAAGAACAGGTTGACGAAAACACCAAGGTCCTTGCAGTCAGTCAGATACAATTTGGAACAGGTTTTCGTGCAGATCTAAAGGAGTTGGCCAAAGTTGCTCACGATAATGATGCATTTCTATCTGCAGACATCATTCAAGCAGCTGGATGCTTTGAAACAGATCTTGCTAAACTGGGAGTGGACTTTGCAACCGGTCAGGCTGTAAAGTGGTTACTTGGACCAGTTGGAGCAGGCTTCATCTTCGTTGGAAAATCAATTATGGATAAGGTGCAACCTCGATTCTTAGGTTGGTGGGGCGTTGAGCAAATAATGGAGTTTGGATTTTTCGAAAGAACTCCATTGTCCGACGCAAGAAAGTTCCAAGTTGGGTCACCTGCCATGATTTCGTACGTAGGGTTATTGGAATCACTAAAGACATTACTCATAATTCCTGGGAAGACTCGTGAGCAAGTCGCGAAGGACAATGCCAATTATCTAAGGAAAAGACTCTCAGAGATAGATATACCATTCTTTGACTTTGGACCAGATCACAATTCTGCTATTGTGTCATGTCAACCACCTGATGTCGAAAAACTGCATGAAGAATTAGTAAAGAATAAAATCCACAGTTCTGTGCGTAATGGACGTCTCAGAATATCCCCTCACTTTTATAATAACCACAATGATATTGACACCATTGTCGAGTATATGATGTGATTTTATGCTAGATCAGATATCAGAACAGGTCTACTTCATAGTAAGTCGGTCCTTCGATTCAAATATCACATTCATCAAAACAGGAGACCACGAAATTCTAATCGATGCAGGTACTGGACTTTATACTTCAAATCTTGATGAAGATCTCCAAACTCTGGGTTCATCCATCCAATCAATCACTGATGTAGTTCTCACTCACAGTCACATTGACCATATCGGAGGGATCATTCCGCTTCTGGAAGCAGGATCTCCAAAACTGTATCTGCATGAAGCAGAGGCGGAGCCAATCAATCAGGGGGATATGTCACAAACTTTAGGTGACACTTTTGGTGTGGACCTACCACCCTTCAAGATAGATGTGTTGTTGAATGAAGGGGATGTGCTTGATTTTAACAAAGTGAAACTAAGAGTATTTCATACACCTGGACATTCAGCAGGGAGTATAATAATGGAAATTGAAGACACAGGCATTCTCCTAACTGGCGACACGTTATTTCCAGGGGGCAGTTTCGGTCGAGTGGATTTCCCTACAGGAAGTCCAGAAAAACTAGTAGATTCCCTCCGGAGAATCTCTGAGATGCAATTTGAGATTGGACTTCCAGGGCATATGAACGCCATGAAATATAATGCTCGGCAATCTGCTATGTCGTCATATAAGATGGCCAAACAGTGGTTCAAGATGTAGTGACAGTTCGGACTAACTCTTCAATTTCGAATATGTCTGATTCAGACACGGCTTCACCGCTATCCAAATACTTCGATTCGATTGCCTTTATGAGTGCATAGACGGATTCACTTGAGGGAGTATCTATACCAAACTCCTTTGCAAGCCGAATGACTTCTCCAGTTATCGCGTCTATCTCAGTCCTCTTTCCAGCTCTAATGTCTTGGAGCATTGAGTTGATGTTATCACCAGTCGCCTTTGCAGTTCCAAGAGCATATCGCACAGGATCATCTGTCGTAAGTTCAATCCCTAATGCTTTGACAACCTGTACTGCCTCTTCAACAAGCTTTACGACAAGGCCCCGAAGTCCTTTGTTATTATAGACTTCTCCATTAGTAAGACCTGTGAGTGCTCCGACAGGATTGATACCACAATTCACGAGTGTCTTTGTCCATACAACACCCTCAATATTCTCACTCGATTTGACATCAAAGCCAACTTCTTTGAACATAGTGGATAGTTTTTCCACCAGAGGATAATTCTCAGCAAATCTTGAACCAATCTCAGTGAGCCCACAACCCGTAGCTCGTACTACTCCAGGTGAATCATGTAATGCACCCATACAAGTGGTTGCTCTCAGGACTTTTGTAGTGTCAAGTTCATTAGCGACCATCTCTTCTGTTCCGAGCCCATTTTGAATAAGCAAAACATGAGCTCCCGCATCAATCAAGTGCCTTGCACTGAGTGCTGCCGTGACAGTGTCATAGGTTTTTGTAGTGATTATTACAAGATCAGCCTCTGAAACAGCTCTGGCATGGTCTATTGCTTTCAGGTGGAACAAGTGATCTCCCAAGACACCTTCAATCTTTAATCCATGAGATTGAATGGCTGCAACGTGAGGAGTTCTGCCAACAAGAATGACTTCATTATCTTTGTACCGACTCAGGAAGGCACCGTATAGACTTCCAATTGCTCCTGATCCAACAATCACTATCTTCACTGTTCATCCACCTTGAAATTGTTCTTCTTTTTTCTCAGACTGCGGACATCACTGGCTATCGCGTCGAGATGTTCCATTATTATACGTACTGACATGGCAAGATTCTCATCGTTGTTGAATCCATCAATGATCTTGCGAAGCTCTTCTCTAGGATGATCCTTCATCTCCCGTGCAAACTTGACCATGAGAGGAAGAGCTCGGATAATGTTGTCAACAAGCGTCACATCCGAGTAGACAGCTGTTCGGCTCATCGGATTCAAATCGATTGTAATAACGAACTTGTCAATAGCTTTCAGAGCTTCTGTTCTGTCCCCATCTTCTAATGGGACTAACACAACATCTGCTGACCCAATTCCTTCAGGATCAACCTTTCGACGATTACTACTCAACTCAGGTAAAGTGGTAGAAGGTCTATCATGTGTTCCCAACAATTCATTCATACCTGCTTTAACAAGCATGTCTTTTATTGCATCTTCACGGTCTTTCCGATAGTAGAAGAGATTGACTTCTAGGGGAGCCTTCGTGAGTTCAGAAAGTTCCACAAGTTCGTCAGGTACAAGGGCACATGCATTCCCGTTGACACTGATTACGGGATGCTTTGCCAAGAGCATTGCAGCGACTGCTGCTCGAGCTGCATTCTCAGCAGGTTCAGTAGTCTTCTCACCAATCAGGTAATCAAACGCTTCTCCTCGACCATGAGCGAGCAAACCAGCAGTAGCCACAATATGTGAATCATGACCTTCAATGATTGCCTCGCGGGTTTCGAGAGACACTCGA
>VAPC010909998.1_pt1 | contig 13606 bp, 10 predicted proteins | sample 3395121 | NCBI WGS metagenome assembly VAPC01 (sample SAMN08290434, study PRJNA428436) | hydrothermal vent metagenome | isolation source: Deep-sea hydrothermal vent chimney | place: Indian Ocean: Southwest Indian Ridge | depth 1711 m m
ACCTCTGTATGTATCAGGACCAGCATGTCCATAATTTTCTTATACATCTGCTCTATCTGAGCCTTCTCTCGTATGCACTTCAACCAGCTGTATAGTGACAGATCTCCGAGATCTTCAAAAACAGCCGTCTTTTTATAAGTATTAATTTCTATGATCTCCGGAACAGGCACTAAATGCCCGAGGAAAAACCTTGTGTATTCTATCTGGCGCTCAAAGTCAGGGTCATTCGCAGTACATTTCATCAGCACTGCCGTTGATCCGTCTTTTTTAATTCTGTAGTATCTTCTGTCAGACCCTCCTGTACCAATAAGGCTTTCATCTTCGGACCTGCCAAGGTCTATTACAAAACCGGGGCCAAGTATGCAGTTTTCATAACGTGTGCCGCTCTTGGTCCGGCTTTGAGAGAGCAGGATGCACTCTTTAAGAAATATATCCTTTTCCAGTGTGCTTCTGTTTTCAATTACAACATGCCCCTGCAGATGGATATTCTCACACCCTTTAGCAGAAGGATGCAGCCAAAGTGTCTCTCCGTCAGCTTTCAACGCGTCAACAACAGCGGAAAAATATGAAGAAGGGGTACCTACATCACTCCAGTAACAGCCGGTGGCATCCAGTGTACCAACCTTAAAGCCCGCTGATACAGCCGACAGCCATGCGTCCACGACACCTGAAGCACCGTCGGGCAGGAATTTCAAAAACTCCGGGGAATAAACAGCAACACCCGTAAAGGCAAGATTCCTCACTCCTGACAGCTCTTCATTGTCCGGCATGCGGATACCTCTAAGTGAACCTTGTTCATCTACAGCCACATGGTTGAATTCAGCGCGGTCATGCATCGCGAGAGTAACAAGATCGCCTGATGAAAGATGCTCTTCATAGAGTTTCACAAGATCAACGTCAGTCAGGATATCTGAGTTATAAACCAGAAAAGTTCCTTTATTCAGAAAAGCCTCCGCGTTTTTAAGCGCGCCCCCTGTACCCAGAACCGGATCTTCAGGAAAAAGCCGAACTTTTTCATGAAAGTCAGAGTTCTTAACCCATTGTTCCATTATCTCTTTTTTGTGGTGCAGGTTTATTCCGATCTTATCAACCGGCAGATCAGATACCCTTTCAAGCACAAACTGAAGAACGGGTTTGCCAAGGACTGGAAGGAGGGGTTTTGGGATGTGGTTTGTAATCGGCCTCAGTCTTTCGCCGAGACCCGCGGCCAGGATGAAGATATTGAGCGGTTTATCCATTCTGCGTTACTTATACATCAAATACTTTCTTCTTATTTTTTTATTAAATTCCGAACACTGATTCTGCCACCACTTTTCCATATGACCGAGTGACTTTCCGCTTTCAATGTCTTTTCTCAGCCTGTCAGTTCCGGCCAAGATATCGATCGGTAGTTTCTTTTTCTCATACTCATAAGGAGGCTTTTCCCATTGAAATTTCGAGGGATAAAGGTCATACACTGCCTTCAGAACAGCAACTCCTGTTTTAAAAGGTTTGAACTTATTCCTGTCGGTGACGTGAAGCTGGGCCCCTCCGCACATACTGGCCTTATGTTTCTGAAAGGCCGGTAGAAAATTGACAGGCCTGAAGACAACTCCCGGCAGTTTGTACTGGTCAAGCCTCTTAATTAGTAGTTCAGGATTTATGAACGGAGCACCGAATATTTCAAACGGCCTTGTTGTGCCGCGGCCTTCACTGAGATTAGTGCCCTCAAGAAGGCACATGCCCGGATAAACTACAGCTGTATCAGGTGTCGGCATATTCGGAGAAGGCATAACCCAGGGCAGACCTGTATTGTCAAACAACATCTTTCTTTTCCACCCCTTCATTGGAATAACATGCACATCAAGGGAAGGATAAAACTCATTTTTCAGATAAAGGGCCAACTCCCCTGCTGTCATGCCATGCCTGACCGGCAAAGGGCGCTGACCCACAAATGAGGCAAAGGCCTCATTAAGTACGGGGCCTTCAACACCGGTTCCTGACAGGGGGTTCGGCCTGTCTAGGACAACTACTGACTTGCCCGTTTCAAGACACGCCTGCATACAGAGCTCCATCGTCCATATAAAAGTGTAATAGCGTGAACCAACATCCTGAATATCGATAATCATTACGTCAATGTTTTTGAGCATTGCGGGCTCGGGCTTTCGGGTACTGCCGTAAAGACTATAGACAGGAAGCCCTGTCTTTTTGTCTCTGAATCCTTTCCATTCCACCATATTGTCCTGAGTCTCGGCATATATCCCATGCTGCGGGCCGAAAAGAGCCCTTAATTCAAATCCTTTAGAAAGTGAAAGCAGGTTAACAGCGTGCACAAGCTTACTGTCGACAGAAGCCGGGTTTACAAGAAGGCCTGCTCTTGAGCCTTTCAGTTTTTTCGGCCAATGTTTATGAATTCTGTCCAGTCCGGTCTGTACCATCATCTTAACCTCTATTATCCTGCCGTCTGATATAAAACAGTTCTTTGTTCTGCTTGACTCAACAGTTTATTTTAGATAAGTTATCACCTGAAAGGTGTACGCGTCAAACTATTTAATTTCAAAACTACTAATAAAGGAACGGGGGTTTAATGAAATACCAGGTCGGCAGGGCGGGAAAGATCATAGTCGGGAGGTTTGAGGACAGGGAAGACGTGCTGGAGAATCTCATTTCTATCGCGAAAAAGGAAGATATACGCGCAGGTGTCTTTTATCTGGTGGGCGGAATGCGTGAAGGTCGGATTGTAGTCGGACCTGAAAAAGACGAAATGCCTCCAAAACCGGTTTGGCGTCAGCTCGGAGAAAGCCATGAAGTGGTCGGCCTTGGCACGATCTTCTGGCATAAGGACGAGCCCAGGATACATTTTCACGGTGCTTTCGGGAAAAAAGACAATGTTTCAGTAGGATGCCTGAGAGAACAGTCAGAAACATTCCTTGTACTTGAGGCAATAATTATTGAGATACAAGGAGTTAAGGCCGAAAGAGAGCTTGATCCTGTATCAGGAATGACACTGCTTAAAATCGCAGATTAGCGCAGACAAGCAAGACAAGGATGATCACTGATAGAAAAAAATAGTTATAACCTGAATTGAGCTGTTCTTATGTGATCATATGCGCAAAGTAGGTGTAAATAAAATATCTGTGATAATCTGTAATTAATCTGTGATTTTCTGCGTTTATTCAAGGGGGTGTATAATGAATATCCTCGAAGCTGTAAAAGAAAGAAGAAGTATCAGGAAGTTTCTTCCAAAACAGATCCCTGATTTAATTCTTGAAGACCTGAAAGAGGCCCTGATCTGGGCGCCAAGTGCCGGAAATCTGCAGGCCAGGAAGTTCTATTTCGTATTTGACAGCAAGACAAAAGAAAAGCTCGCAAAAGCGGCTCTTGATCAGAACTTTATAGCCAAGGCTCCGCTTTCGATTGTTGCCTGTGCTGACGGCCAGATAGGGCTTCATTACGGGGAAAGGGGAGTAAATCTCTATTGTCTTCAGGACGTTGCCGCCAGTATCATGGGAATGATGCTGGTAGCACACAATACGGGCCTTGGAAGTGTGTGGATCGGCGCCTTTGATGAAAAGCAAGTGTCAAAGATACTCGACCTGCCTGACAACCTTCGCCCTGTATCTATTGTTCCTATCGGCTATCCCGCGTCTGTACCCGGGGCGCCTGCAAGGGTTTCAAAGGAATATGCGATCAGTGAAGTATAAAACCGTTCAAACAGTTCAAGCTCCCGTAAAGTCCAAATGGACTTGAACCACGGGACAGGCTGTTCAAACTGTTTAAAATAGATAAGACGGTGTTTCATATTCCTTCCGCCAAACAAGGCATGGGAAGCTGGTGAAACGGTTCTATACGACACCTTTGAAAGAAGACTCTGAGGAATTGACCATAAAACGCAGGACCTAAAAAGTTAAAAACAAAATATTAATAATTTGTCGATTATAGAAGCTGTAAGACAGCTTTGCATGTCATGTGCGACGAAGGAAATAAATTGAAACTTAAAGGCAGATCCTGGAAATTTGGAAATAATATTGATACTGACGTACAGGACGAACAAGAGGGATTTGATAGATAGAAAGGCAGTTAAGGCTTTACTTTGATTTTCAGTTTTTTGATCTTGTCCCTTAATGTGTTGCGGTTAATTCCAAGGAGTTTTGCCGATTTTGACTGGTTCCATCTTGTTTCTTTCATTACCATTAATATCAATGCCCTTTCAACTTCAGGAATGACTGTATCATAAAGATTGAATTCCTCAAGTGATTTTATATTGCTCATAAAGCCTTTCAACCGTTCTTCAATAAACCCGCCGATAGATTTCACGTGCCTGTGGTCAAGGTCAAAGTCTTCCCTTTGAAGAACGCGTCCCTCCGACAGAATACATGCCTTTTTTACTGCATATTCTATACGGCTTTTATCAGTACGCCAGCTGCGGCTCAAAAGGTACTCTGCTGCTGATTCTGAAATCTCTTTCGGCCCTGTATGGATCTGCTCATCCGCGGCTATAATGTACCGCCTCGCAAGAGAAAGGACGTCTTCACGTCTGTCCTCTCGAAGAACAGGGTTCATCTGTGTTTCTCTACTTATAGAGGGTATTGTCTCTTTCATAGTTACAATTAAGGAATTAGGAGTGTCCGCCCCGGTGAATAGATTCGGAATTAAAACTTATACTTTATATAACATATCAATCGAGTTTTTTTCAATTAGTAATCTTTCAGTTTTAAACAGATGCGTTTACCGGAATGAACAGAGGGCTAATAGCCTACCTTATGCAGTTTCATTATATTTGTCTTCCCGCCTAATGTAAAGGGTGAAGTGGCAATTATAACGATCGGATCTCCCTTTTTCACGATCTTTTTTTTGATAAGTGCCCTCTCTGTCTCTGATATCATCTGATCTGTGCTATTGGGAAATTTCATTGTCTGAGGAGCAATACCCCAATAGAGGTTCATCCGCCTCCGGACAGCCTGCGTAACAGTAAATCCGACGATTGGGACCCAGGGCCTGAACTTAGATACAAGGAGAGAGGTAAACCCTGTTCTGCTGAAGCAGACTATTGCCTTTGCCTTTATGTCCATGGCCGAGAAACAGGCCGACTCTGCGATAGACTGGGCAAAGGTCGTTGAAACAACGTCATGATAGTGTGCTTTTTCAGGTTCGCGTGTCTCGGTAAAACTCACGATCTTGTCCATCATTCTCAAAGACTCAACCGGATATTTTCCAACAGACGTCTCTGCCGAAAGCATAAGGGCATCCGTTCCATCAAGCACAGCGTTTGCGATATCTGCCGCTTCTGCCCGTGTGGGCCTCATATGTTCAGTCATTGATTCAAGCATCTGAGTGGCAGTTATAACCGGTTTCATTGCGGTATTGCATTTTTCTATCAGGTCTTTCTGGATCAGCGGCACTTTTTCCGGAGAAACTTCCACTCCAAGGTCTCCCCTGGCGATCATAAGGCCGTCGGAAACCTGAATGATCTCATCAATGTTATCAAGGGCCTGGGGCCTCTCGATTTTTGCAATAACAGGTATATCCGCCCTGCGCCTTTTAAGCCAGTTTTTCACCTGCAGAATATCATCTTTTGACCGGACAAAGGACAACGCTACATAGTCAATGCCTATTTTCAGGCCGAACGCGAGGTCTTTTTTGTCTTTTTCAGTAAAAATGGAACCTGAGAGCGATGCACCCGGAAGATTAACTCCTTTTCTCTCCCTTAACAGCCCGCCTTCGATCACTTTTGTTATCAATCGGTCCTTTTTCTTTTCTTTTACCTTTAACTGAAGCAATCCATCATCAAGCAGTATGGTATCTCCTGCCGCGACGTCTTTGATCAAATATGGATACGAGACAGATATTTCGGAACTGCTGCCTTCAATGTTTTTTGAGGTCAGAGCCAGAACAGCGTTCTTTTTAATATAAACGGCACCGCCCTTGATAAGGCCCACTCTTATTTTCAGGCCTTTCAGGTCCTGAAGTATGGCAACCGGCGAATCGTGTTTTGAAGAAAGATTTTTAATGGATTGAGCGGCTCTTTTATGTTCAGAATGTGAGCCGTGAGAAAAATTAAGTCTTGCAATGTTCATCCCGTTATTTATCATCTTCCGGATCATATCAGGGGAACCGCAGGCAGGCCCTATGGTGCAGACAATTTTTACTTTGCGCATATTTTATCCTCTTTTTCTTCTTTATAAATCCAGATCACACCCTTATCTTTCACGCACGCGGTATGTCTTTGCCCGTTGCCGCCCCTGTCCCTGAAATCAGAACGATGATGCGCGCCAATACTGCCCTCTCTTAAGAACGCTGAATCGGTAATAAGAGAAGATACCGTAAGCATATTTTTCAGTTCCAGCTCGGCCCTGCTCTGAAAATCACTTTTGATTATGTGGTTCCACTCTCCAAGCTGAGTTTTTGCTTCACTCAGCGATTTCCCGCATCTAATAATTCCAGCCTTCTCCCACATCATGCGCCTGAGGGATTTCTTTATTCCGTCGAGGTCAATGGAACCGCTTTCCTGAACTTCCGGTTCAGGTACGCCACTGTCCTGCATTTCTATACCTTCCGCATAATCAGCTGTGTTCTTCCCTGTCCTTGCGCCATAAACAAGCCCTTCCAGAAGACTGTTTGAAGCAAGGCGGTTTGCTCCATGAACTCCGGTGCATGCAACTTCTCCCGCGGCAAACAGGCCTTTGATGTTTGTTTCTCCCATTAGATTGGTTCTAACTCCGCCCATAATGTAATGCGCTGCGGGAGACACAGGGATCAGATCTCCGGTTATGTCAACACCGAATTTAAGACAGGTTGAATAAATAAGCGGAAAACGTCTTTTAATAAAAACATCATCTAGATGCGAAAGGTCCAGATAAACGTGTTTTGCTCCTGTCTGGACCATTTCAGATATTATTGCCCTGGCCACGGCGTCTCTTGGAGCCATATCCGCCATTTTATGATATTTCGGCATGAACCGCTCTTTGTTTATATTTTTGAGGACCGCCCCCTCACCCCTCATGCTTTCGCTCAGAAGGAATTGCGGGGCCGACAGCGAATAAAAACTTGTCGGGTGAAACTGTATGAATTCCATATCTTCAAGTATCGCGCCTGCCCTGTAAGCAATTGCCATACCGTCACCTGTCGCAATAGACGGGTTTGTCGTTCTTGAGTACAGTTCCCCGGCGCCTCCTGTGGCAAGAACAACCGCTTTTGCGAAAAAACTTACAAATTCATCGCCCCGCAGTACAAACGCTCCTATACATCTGCCGTCTTTTATGATCAGGTCTTTTGTAAAGGCAAAATCGTATCTTGAAACTGAAGGAAATGTCATTATCTTATGGACAAGAACGCGTTCCAGTTCTCTGCCGGTTGAATCGCCGTGAGAATGAAGGATCCTTTTTCTCGTATGAGCCGCTTCAATAGTGAAATCGAGTTTACTTCCTTCTTTATCAAACTCGGCACCCCATGAAATAAGCTCATTAATGAACTCAGGCCCTTCCTCAACCAGAATCCTTACAGCTTCTTCATTACACAGCCCGTCACCGGCATTAATGGTGTCATTATAATGAATGCTTACCTTGTCCTCATCGCTCATGGCAGCGGCTATCCCACCCTGGGCATAGCCTGTACTGCTCTCTGAAGGTTTATCTTTTGTCAGAACAGTTACACTGCCTCTTGGAGCCAGTTCAATTGCGGCCCTCAACCCTGCCACACCGCCGCCTATAACAAGAAAATCAACGGTTTTTTTAGAGGTATTCATACTCGTAAGATTAATGTATTCCCGGTGTTTAGTCAATTAGGCCGCTAACGCGGCAAATTCCAATAATCAGGTGCCAATAATCAAATAATGATCAATTTTTAAAAACTCTGTATTTTAACATTCAGATTATTGATATACCCGTGATCAGAGATTACTTTATGTGAATATCTATTAACTTCAGCTATTGGAATTTTGCTTTAATTTAATGGTATCATGATAAGCTTAAAACAGTAATCAGCTTTATACGCAATTTGGTATTATTTATAAGGGAAAACCCGGGATTTGCAGCGTGGTTATTGGAATTTGATGTTTGGTGCTTTGTAATTGTTGTTTAATCGGGGCGTATTCAATGAGACTTGTTCAATGAAACTTGTTCAATGAAACTTGTTCAATGAAACTTGGACTTTTGAAGTGAAGCGTGCAAAAGTCCTTAGTTGAATTAATCCCGATTTATCGGGAGTTATGTGCAAAAGTCCTTAGTCGTTATTAATCCCGACTTGTCGGGGGCGCAGCCTGTGGATGAGACCCGGACTTTCAAAAGAAAGTCCCTGGTCGATATCACATCCCGTTATTCGGGAGCCAGGCGGTCACTATTGCGCTCAGCTAAATATCAGTACGCTGTAGAATGTAGTAAATAAGGTCAATCGGGGCGTATTCAATGAGACTTGGACTTTTGGTGCAAAAGTCCTTAGTCGTTATTAATCCCGACTTGTCGGGGGCGCAGCGTTTGGTAATTTGTAATTTAAGTTTTGCAGATAGTTTAATATTAGACATAAGTTTAATTCGGGGCGTAGCGCAGCCTGGTAGCGCGCCTGCTTTGGGAGCAGGATGTCGGAGGTTCGAATCCTCTCGCCCCGACCAATTTAGCTGATAGCTTTTAGCTCATAGCTCATGGCTAAGAACTTATAGATTTAGTTTACTATGAACTAGTAACTATGAGCTATCAGCTAAATTGCGCCTGTAGCTCAGTTGGATAGAGCAACTGCCTTCTAAGCAGTAGGTCAGGGGTTCGAATCCCTTCGGGCGCGCCATAAAATTTCACAAAGTGAAATTTGCAGTCGTTGGTTATTAGTTGTTAGTATTTAGCTGCAAGCTGATAACTTTTAACTGTCGTAAATCGGTGAGTGTAGCTCAGTTGGTTAGAGCATCTGACTGTGGCTCAGAGGGTCGCGGGTTCGATTCCCGTCATTCACCCCATAAATTTCACAAAGTGAAATTTATAGTAACCAGTAACGGGTAAAGGGAAAATTAATTCACAGATCACTGATAACTGTAGTTAATGCGCCTGTAGCTCAGCTGGATAGAGCATCGGCCTCCGAAGCCGAGTGCCGGAGGTTCAAATCCTCTCAGGCGCGCCATAAGTCTTTTGCTGTAAGCCATTAGCTATATGCTATGAGCTAAAATTTGCAAAGCAAATTTTAAACGGGCCGTTAGCTCAGCTGGTAGAGCAGCTGACTCTTAATCAGCGGGTCGCAGGTTCGATCCCTGCACGGCTCACCAAACACACCAAGGATTACGGTTCCTTATTCTGAGCCGTAATCCTTTTTCTTTTTATCTTCAAAAAACTTCCACTCCAAAACTAACATAATTTTTTACACAAATTGTAAAGCGATTTTGCACTCTGAAAATAGTTCAATTTTCGTGATCAGAGTCACAGAATATTAACTCGCCGAGCTCCATACTTAGAGTCATAATCAGGCCGGATCTATTCCGGCTAAAAAAAGAAAGGAGGGCTTATCATGAGAAAATATGTCTTATTAATTCTTCTGCTTTTTCTCACAGCACTTGCCGCATGCAGCGGGGGAGGCAGTGGTGGAGAAACAGCATCAACAGGTGGAACAACAGAATCAGGAAGTGTAGCACTTTTCATAACAGATAATCTTGCAGACTTCAGTCAGGTAACGGCAACAATTACAGAAGTGACACTTCTCCATACCGGATCAGGAACTTCCTGCTCCATCTTTTCAGGTGAAGAGACAGTAAATCTTGCAGAGCTTGCTTCAGAATCTCTGTTATTGGACATCACAAATTGCCCGGCTCAAGAATATAACAGGATACGCGTTGAAACAAACAGCTCGGTTGTGCTTACCCAGAACCACATAACAGATGAATGTACTTTTGTCTCCTATAAGGACGAGCATAATAATACTAATGTTCTTGAATGCGATGACACTGTCTGTTCTCTGGAGATCAACGGCATTGTTAATGTATTTGCAGATCAGGAAAACGCTCTCACCCTTGATTTTGACCTTAAAGAATTCGAAGTGGAAAACTTCGGAGAGCTGGGATGTACCGCAACTATGAAGGTTAAGCCGCTTAGTCATGACGATGTTGATGACAAAAAGGAAGAAGGTATGAAGGAATCAATAAAAGGAGTTGTTTCTGAACTGAATATTGAAACACACACCTTCACCCTGACAAGAGAAAAACACGTATTTACTGTGCTCTATAATAATGTCTCCCAGGAAGGCATTGACGAACTTCTCACCCTTGCACAGGATAACAGCCTCAAAACCAGGGCCGTATGCTCCTTATTCAATCTGGAAAGCAATGAATGCACGGCATCAGAGATCAATGTCGGGGTGGAAGGTATTATTTCAGAACTGACTGAAACCACCTTTATCCTTACGTTCAATCCTGAAATAAATGTTTACTACACCGGCGCAAAAATCTGCGGTACTCTTGTTAATGAAGCAAAAGCGGAAGTTATGTTGTCAGGCTTCAACGGCACAGCCTATCTTGCTTATGAGGTGGAAATAAGAAAAGATCATGACGTCAAAGACGCAGGGGAATTAATAAAAGGGATCGTCTCGGAACTTAATATTGAGGCCCGCACTTTCACCCTGACAAGAGGAGAACACTCATTTACCATCCTCTACAATGATGTCTTACAGGAAGGCATTGATGAACTTCTCACACTTTCACAGGAGAACGGCCTCAAAACCAGGGTGGTGTGTTCTAAATTTAACCCTGATAGTAATGAATGCGCGGCGTCAGAGGTTGATTTGGGCGTCGGAGGTATTATTTCAGGGCTTGTTGATACAACTTTCCTGCTTACGTTCAATCCTGAGATAAGCGTTGATTATTCCGGAGCGGCAGTATACGGCGCTCTCGCAAATGAAGCTGAAGCAGAGGTCATGCTGTTCGGCTTCAATGGCACAGACTATCTCGCCTATGAGATAGAGATCAGGGAGAAACTCACAGATTAGGTAATCAGGAGAAAACAGTCAACAGGCCGGCTGAATAAAAAGGGGTTAGCCGGGATCAGCTAACCCCTTTTTAATTCGGGTTCTTCGTATTAATATAAGCAGATGTGAGGATAAGCAGGATCCCGATTATTAACACCGGTACCCCTACTTCAATCTGTATAGAATCACTCAGCGCGTCTACAAATTGCTTGACCGGATTACCGGCAAGTTTTACTCCCACGCTGCCTCTTATTTCATGCATTTTGCTCTGAAAAAAATAAGCCGACAATACAAAAGTAAACAGCGCCCAGCCGCCTGTCATCCATAACCATTTCATTTTATTAATTAGAATAGCTACTAAAGACGCGGCTGCCGCTACCAGCAGCATAATCCCGTCTGCTTCTCCATTACCGAAATAAGTCACACTCCCGATAACAGGTGCATTGACAAATGGCAGAAATACTCCTATTGCCATTATGCCTATACCGGCAAATCCTATTTTCTCTTTTGAACCAAATACCCTGCCACTGAAACCTTCCTTAACCAATGACGCTGTGTGCGGGTTCTTGAGTTTCGACGCCTTCCACTCTTCATACTCTTCCTTATTGTGCCATTGCGGCATTAGGCAAACCCCCTTTTGGCTGAATGATTTAGTGTTCTCATATCATAATTATAATAAAACTCAGAAAGAAATCAAAGTTTCAATTCGGATTCCAAATTTCTTATCTCTCTTACCCTCTGCACAACTGGAGGATGCGAATAATGAAACGCGGCATACAGCGGGTGCGGATGCAGGTTTGAAAGGTTGTCTTTTGAAAGTTTTATAAGAGAACTCGCCAGGCTTTCAGGATTGCCTGTTAGTTCACAGGCAAAGCGGTCTGCCTGCCTTTCATGCCGCCTGGAGAAGTAACTGGATAACGGTCCAAGAGGAAAGCCGACGATACTGCCAATAAAGCCCAGTATCACAACTTTCGCAAAAAAAGAGTCTGCTTCAATTGAAAAGACCTGTAACAGGAAATCCGACTGGAGAATGTAAAAAGCCGCATAAAGCACTGCAAACGCCATAACTTCTGAGACTATAATGCGCTTTAGGACATGTTTTTTCTTCCAGTGGCCGATCTCATGGGCCAGAACGGCAATTACTTCATCCCTGTCCATTTTCGCAAGAAGAGTATCATATAGTATTATCCGTTTGACTTTTCCTATACCGGTAAAATAAGCATTAGTATGCCTGCTCCTTTTCGAAGCATCCATTTTAAAAATACTGCTGACCCTTATGCCTGCTTTTTCAGCCATATCTTTTATCCTGTCTTCCATCTCTCTGTCATCAACAGGCGTGAATTTATTAAAAAGAGGCTCAATCACATAGGGCGATATGTACATGATGAACAGGCTAAACAGAAGAAAGAACCCCCATACCCACAGCCACCAGAACTCAGGGCTGTAAGAGACCAGCCATAAACCAACCGAGATGAGAATGCCGATAAGGATCGTAGAAACCAGAATGGATTTAAAAAAATCCGCCAGCCACAGCCCGGGGGTCAATGTGTTAAATCCGTATTTCTTTTCTATCTTAAAATTTCGGTATAAGCTGAATGGTATGGAAATGATATTTTCAGCATATATCAGAAACAGAAAGAATGCCAGGCCGGAGACAACGAAGTGCCAGTTCATTGACATTACCCATGAATTATATAAATTCAGCAGACCTCCGAATAAAAATACCAGCAGGACTATGTTGTTAAATATAGATGCCGCAAACGAGAACTTACTGTTTTCTATAGTGTAATCACATGTTCTTTTTAATAAATCCGTATCAATCCGACCCTCAAATTCAGGGGGGACCTCAGCGCCGTATTTCTTCAGATGCCCGAGATTAAGCGCCTTTAGCCAATAGCCAAAAAGTACAATGCAAATGTATGAGAGAAAAAAAAGAAATAAATAGGTCTTCATTAGAGAATACAATACGTTATTAAAGCTACAGGGTGCAAGCGAAGCGAACCTTAATAAGAAAAGGAATGATTCTGGGCTGAATGAAATTTGCCAATTATCATTTTAAATTTGACATTTAACATTTGTCTTTCTTATGCCCCTATCCTCCTATCTTCGACATTGCCTGAAGAAATTCTGAGGTAGCCGCGCTTTTATGCAAAAGATGCCGTTGTGGTTTAACTTTGATCGCATCGTAGAACAACTGTTCTATCTCAATATCAGATGCCCCGCTCCTCATTGGAGTTTTTATATCAATCTCGACTTGCGAAAAAAGGCAAGGCCGAATTTTTCCGTTAATCGTCAGACGCAGTCTGTTACAGACTCCGCAGAAGTGGTCACTTATCGGGCTTATTATACCGATGACACCTCTGGCGCCTTTAAGCCTGAAATTTCTTGACGGGCCTTTACCCCTGAAACTGAGACGTTCAAGACTGCCGATAGCGGATATTCTTTCCAGGACTTCCTTTGAATCAATACACCTGTCCTTTCTCCACATCTCATTTTTACCCACAGGCATAAACTCAATGAACCGTACATGATAATCTTTTTCAAATGTTAAAGAAGCAAAAGACAATATTTCATCATCATTAAGCCCGCGTATAGGCACAACATTTATTTTCACTGGAGAAAGCCCGGCTCTTTCCGACTCTTTCACGGCCTGCCAGACGCGGTTAATATCTCCCCCATTTGTAATAGACCTGTA
>VAPC010239015.1_pt1 | contig 13595 bp, 10 predicted proteins | sample 3395121 | NCBI WGS metagenome assembly VAPC01 (sample SAMN08290434, study PRJNA428436) | hydrothermal vent metagenome | isolation source: Deep-sea hydrothermal vent chimney | place: Indian Ocean: Southwest Indian Ridge | depth 1711 m m
AAAGTGCAACACCATCTAGCTTATTCTTAAGCTCATTCAAGTCTGGCCAATTTGCTACCTGACCAAAATCAGCTTCGACAGCAGCTTTTAATTGTTCACAGCGCACAACCAATGCTTGCCATAACTCACTAAAATCTTGCCCATGTTCTGCTGCACTTGCTAACGCTACCAGAGAATCTGTCATACCACCTGGTGCTGATAGCACTAACAACATTTCATCACGTAATTCTTCTTTGACTAACTGAGCTACCTGTTGCAAACACGCGTAGTCAGCCAAGGACGACCCGCCAAATTTTAATACTCGCATTATTTATGTTTCCTCATCCCATAAACGAAAAAAAGGCCTGTGTTCTAGTGAACACAGGCCTTTATATTTGTTGCACCGACCTATGCCACTATCCCGTAAGGATGATGGTTGTAATAATAATGGTCGTTGCGTGATTAAATGTTTTCATAGCCTTTAGACTGCCCTATTACTAGCTAGGCTGTCAACCCTTTACTTGAAGATAAATTATGCATTTAGGTTATAAGAAACACTAATGAATACCAAATTTATGCAATGTCGCTTTTAAGCGGGCAATATCTATCGGCTTGTTGATAAAGTCGATAGCACCTAGTTTTGCAACTCGTTGTTTCATTTCAACTTGAATATCAGCCGAAATAACTAAGACAAAACACTCTATTTTTTCAGCTTTGATGGTTTCGAGTACAGTTACGCCATCGACTTCTGGCATAGTTAAATCCAAGCACAGCAAATCAAAGCTCTGCTCTCGTAAAAAAGTGAGTGCTTCTTTGCCATTCTTGGCTTGATGGATATCAGCACTGATGCAATCACCTAGGCATCTAACAACTTGTTTCCTAGCAACATTTGAGTCATCGCAGACAAGTACCGTGAAATTAGAACTATTCATGAGATAAAAATCTTTGCTGTAGCAAATACAACATTAAAAAAGGCTAAAGTAAAAGATGAAGTAAATTTATAACACACTTTTTAAAGTGCAGTAAGGCTAAGTTTTTTCAATATTTAGTAACAATTTATAAATGTTTCTTCAAAAAAGGATATATTTATTTATTTTTAATCATTTATTAGCTAACTTTAGAACTAGCTGAATGTATTACAATTGTCACCAAGGAGCTATGGATATTCCATGCTACAAAAAAGCCTGTCAAAAAAATTATTAACCAGCGTACTCTCGGTCTACTTTTTATTAACGTTCGTAGTTACGTGTGGGCAGGTCATTGCTGAATACGTTAATACTAAAGACTATATCCGTGACGAATTAACCACCTTGCAAAAAACATTTAGTCGAAGCTTAACCCGTGCCATTTGGGAGTTAAACACCAAACAAACAATTACCACGGCCGAGGGATTACTCGCCATTCCAATGATTGAAGGTATTATTGTTCGTGATGATAGCGGTGAAATTTTATCCCAACTTGGGCGCTCTCTAGATATACACGAATTATACAGTCAACAACTAGTGCAAGAAGAAGCCATTATCGAGGACACCCCTTCGGGCTTATTTGGTTATACTTTCCCACTTATTTTTGAGTTTTCAGGCAGAGCAACCCAAGTCGGTGATGTCACCTTATTTTCAAGCCGCGAAGTTGTCTTTAGCCGTATTATGATTTCAATTTATTTCTTGATTGGTAATGCGATGATCAAAACCACGTTTTTGATCATTTTATTTTTAATCGCCTTTAGAAAACAACTTACCGAGCCACTTGCACAACTCACCGAACAAATTGAAGACCTAGAGCTCAATGACTTAGAAGGTCGTCACATCGAAATCGAAACTAGTGAGCATAACGAACTAAAAGTGATGGAAGAGTCATTCAACCGCTTAATAGATAAAGTGGTGTTGTACAGAGAAGAGCTCGAACATACACAAAAAGAACTGCTCATCAGCAACGAAAAACTTGACCAACAAAACCTACAATTAGAGCAAGAAGTTGCACGCAAAACATCCAACCTAAGCCAAGCTATGATGGACTTGCAACAGCAAAAATATGAGTTAGAAAAACAAAAACTAACCCTCACAGAAGAAATCGATTTACGCAAACAAACCGAACAAGAATTAATTACCAAGCAAACAGAATTACAACGTTACCTTGATGAGCTAAACATGGCACAAGAGCGCCTTGTCGGCTCAGAGAAAATGGCTGCATTAGGTGGCTTAGTCGCGGGTATTACGCACGATGTAAACACACCGATTGGTATTGGTGTAACTGCAACCTCATTTTTACAAGAGCGGTTGGATCAAATAGAAGCCGCTTACAAAGACAAAACCTTGTCGCCAAAAGCGCTTGAAGAATTTATTAATGATGCCAAACAAAGCACAAGCTTACTCACCAGTAACCTTGACCGCGCTTCAGAGTTGGTTGCAAGTTTTAAACAAATTGCAGTAGACCAAGCTAGCGAAGCGGTGCGAACCATTAACTTTAAAGAATATTTAGGGGAAGTTATTCGCTCACTACATCCTAAATTAAAGAAAACATCGCATCATATTAATCTTGATTGTCCTGAAGATTTAACCCTTAACTTACCGGCTGGCGCTATTAGTCAAATTTTCACCAACCTTATTATGAACTCGCTGATCCACGGCTTCGAGGGCATCGAAAATGGCCTTATTGATATCATTATCAAAGACGAAGAAGATGAAGTGATCATCGACTTTAAAGATAACGGTAATGGCGTTACCAAAGAGCAGTTAGAAAAACTTTTTGACCCATTCTTTACCACCAAACGCGACCAAGGCGGCAGTGGCCTAGGGACACATATCACCTTTAACCTAGTGAAACAAACGCTTAGTGGTGATATTGAAGTCAATAGTGAACCTGGTAAAGGCTTGCACTATCACATAAGCTTTCCAAAAAACATGCCGAAACCGCTTTCAATGTTCAACTCGTAAGCAAAACGTCATGATGCCGAAATCATTCATTTCGGCATCACTTTTTTATTGTTATGATTGGGCAAATTTATTGAAAGGATTAGCCTAATTATGTGGTTTAGTAACCTTATCTGTTACCGCTTTAAACAAGACGTCTCATATAACCAAGAAGATTTCGACAAAGCCCTAGAGCAAGACCTATTTCGTTCATGTACAGGCCAAGAGCTATCAACGTTTGGTTGGACAAAAGCATTTGGCAAACATGGCCAAACACTTTCTCACTTCTCTCAAGACAGTATTTTAGTGTGCGCTAAGCGTGAAGAAAAAGTACTACCGGCGGCCGTAATCAACGAACTTGTAATTGAAAAAGTAGAACAAATTGAAGCCGAAGAAAATCGTCCTGTTAAGAAAAAAGAAAAAGACGAATTAAAAGAAAATATTCTACACACGCTACTTCCTCAAGCATTTAAAAAATCGAGCCTACAGTTTGCCTTTATCGATCAAAAAAATGGCTGGGTAATCGTAAACAGCGCAAGCTTTAACAAAGCAGAAGAGCTGCTAGCCCTTCTTCGTAAATCACTTGGCACACTGCCTGTTGTTCCTGCATTTGCAAATTACGACCTTGATGTATTTTTAACAGATTGGCTAACTAAGTTCAGTGCACCTGACGGGTTTGCTATCGGCAATGATGCCGAGCTTGAAGAAGCTGATGACAGCGGTGCTCAGGTAAAACTAAAAGGTCATGACCTTTCATGTGATGAAGTTAAGTCGCATCTAGAAAATGGTAAGCGTGTAACTAAGCTGGCGCTAGATTGGCAAGAGCGCGTTAAGTTTATGCTGCAAAATGATGGTTCTATCAAACGCATGAACTACTCAGAAACATTAAAAGAAGAAAACGCTGACATTCCTAAAGAAGATATGGCAGTCAAGCTCGATGCAGACTTTATCCTCGCATCAGAAGAGATCAAGCAAATGTTAGAAGAGCTAACACAAGGGCTTGGTGACGCTGACGATTTATAACTGAGCATGACACAAAAAAGTGCGATAAACATCGCACTTTTTTGTTACTTCATACTGAGTAAATAAAAATTATACCCTATGTGGCTTTAGTCGGTAAAAACAGCCTTAACCTCATTGAGCATATTGTGGTACTCATCAGTATTGAACATATCCAGAGACGCAATGACCCCTTTATCAACATACATTTGCAACGCAGCCGACTTATCTGAAACTTGTAAAATTCCCTCCAGAATCGCACCAATACGGATAAAATCCACGTAACAAATATGCTCAGGGCGGTAATTAGGATTTGCCCAGCTTTCAGCAACTTCAACAAACTCATCAGTGAAGCCCCATGCTCGCATGATAGCACCGCCGACCTTCCCCCCTAGCTTTTGAATAGCGTGGGCAAGAAAACTAGGATTGGCAAATACTTCGGGGTGTTTTTCAGCTTCAGTAAGAATGGGTAGCACGCCAATGTTATAAACCAACGAAGCAAGTGTAATGGTATCTCGATTCAATGAAGTGTGCTTATTCATATGTAAAAAGAAGTCCATTAAGGTAATTGAATGGCAGGCAACTTTAAGCGTCTTTTGCCATGCTTTATCCATATAACCTTTAATTAACTCATTATGTGAAACAAAAAGCTGTTCCATGGCCATTGCCGTAGCAATATTCTTAATTTGCCTTAAACCAATACGTGTTACCGCTTGATGTAAATTTGTGACCTTCACTGAGCGTCCCATAAATGCACTGTTGGCCACTTTAATCATTCTTGCCGATAAAGCAGGATCATGTGCAATGACATCCGCCATCTGCATTAAATTTACATTCGGATCATCCGCCGCTTGTCTAACTTTGACTGCAACTTCCGGTAAGGTAGGTAACACTAACGTGTCATTATTTATTCTGTCGACCAAAATGGTCAGTAAAGCATTCTCTGTTGACATATACGTGCCATCCTCTTGAATTAGCCACTTGCAAATAACGCAAACTCATGACTGACATTCTTAGATTAATTATAGTTTTAGTATTATCTAAGTTAGCGCTAAAGTTAAGAAAAACACAGAAATTATATTTTTTATATTTTTAAGTCACTACCTGATAAATAAATATTGCTTCTAGCGCACTAAACTTGCCATATATATGTCAGATTTGCTTTAATGCGAAGACATTCTGTTTTAAACGTAATGATTCTCTCTTTCTAACGGGCAAAAAAATGACATTAAATAAAATTAGCCAAGCACTTATCTTATCAGGTGCTGTTTTTCTTGGCGCATGTTCTAATGAGCAAGCAACCACTTCTCAAACTAAGCCTACAGCACAACAAACAAAGCAAATAACTGCAGAAAATAACCCTCAACTTATCAATGCTGACAAGAGTCGTTTAGATATTTATACAGACTTTACACTTACATCAGACTTAAGCCACTTAAGTGACAATCAAAAACAAATGGTTGGTAAGCTAATTGATGCATCAAAAATCATGGATCAACTATTTTGGCATCAAGCATTTGGTGAAAACAAAGACGCATTTTTAGCAAAAATAAATGATGAAAAAGTTCAGAAATTTGCGGATATCAACTACGGCCCTTGGGATCGTTTAAATGGCGATAAAGTATTTTTATCTGGCTACGAAGAAAAGCCACTAGGCGCAGGTTTTTACCCAAGTGATATCACTAAAGAAGAATTAAATAGCGCAAATGTTGAAGACAAAACAGGCCTTTATTCTGTAATTAAGCGTGATGAAAATGGCAAACTTTATAGCGTTGCATACTCTGTAGAATATGCACAAGAGCTTGAAAAAGCTGCGAACTTACTACGTGAAGCAAGTAAACTTGCTGACGACAAAGAATTTGCAAACTACTTAAGTATGCGTGCCGATGCCCTAGTAAGTGATGATTTCCAACCATCTGACTTTGCGTGGATGGATATGAAGAATAACCCAATTGATGTTGTTATAGGCCCTATCGAAACTTACGAAGATCAGCTATTTGGTTATCGCGCCGCCTATGAATCTTATGTACTTATTAAAGACCTTGCTTGGAGCGAGCGCTTAGCTAAGTTTGCTGCTTTTCTACCTGAGTTACAAAAAGGCTTACCTGTTGCAGACAAGTACAAGCAAGAAGTACCAGGCTCAGATGCAGACCTAAATGCTTATGATGTTGTGTACTATGCTGGCCACTCAAATGCGGGTAGTAAAACAATTGCCATCAACCTGCCAAATGACGAGCAAGTTCAATTAGAAAAAGGCACACGTCGCTTACAGCTGAAAAATGCAATGCGCGCTAAGTTCGATAAAATCTTAGTGCCAATTTCAGAGCAGTTAATCGTTCCAGAGCAACGTAAGCACATCACCTTTGATGCATTTTTTGCTAACACCATGTTCCACGAAGTAGCCCATGGTTTAGGCATTAAAAACACCCTTACAGGTAAAGGGACAGTTCGCCAATCACTACAAGAGCATGCCAGTGCCCTTGAAGAAGGTAAAGCAGATATCCTAGGGCTTTACATGGTTGAACAGCTACTTAAAAAAGGCGAAATCACTGACGGTACATTAGAAGATTATTACATCACCTTCATGGCTGGTATCTTCCGCTCAGTGCGTTTTGGTGCATCAAGTGCCCACGGTAAAGCAAATATGATCCGCTTTAACTTCTTTGCTGAAGAAGGTGCGTTTTCTAAAAATGCGGACGGCTTATACAGCGTTAACATGGAGAAAATGAGTCAAGCAATGGAAAAACTTTCGCGCTTAATCTTAACGATTCAAGGTGACGGTGATTACCAAAAAGTTGATCAGTTAATCGCAACTCATGGTGAGATTAAAGCTGAGCTTGCTAAAGATTTAGAAAAGCTAAGCCAAGCAAATATCCCTGTTGATGTAACCTTCAAGCAAGGTAAAGACGTATTAGGTTTAAACTAAACCAGTTATTTTGAAATAAAAAACGCTGCCAGTGGCAGCGTTTTTTATTATTTAAAGCTTATTAATGAGCAACAAAACTGAGTCCATACTTGTTGTTTAACTTTACGATATCGCCACTTATCAACATGTTATGAAACTCTCGGTTAAACTCATCAATAAAACGACCTAACTCTCGTTGTTTAGAAAAACCAAAATAGCCTTGATTAACAGTTAGCAAGGGCGAAAGCATAATAACGTCTTCAGCAATCCCTAATCTTTCGATTACAGGCTTTGCCGCACGCGGATGAGCCAGAAGCAAATCAACTCTATCGTACATTAACTGTAAAAAGCTTGCTTGCACACTCGCCACCTCAGAGAGTGACAAACTCGATTCATAACGCTTAAACTCTTGACCGTAATCCCAACCTCGAATTACACCTATTACGTCTTTTTTTAAACTGGCGAAGTTGCCAAGCCAAGTAACTGAGTTACTCGGTTTAGTATAAAATACAATAGGATCTTCATAGAAAGGCAGTTCACTGTACAGGATATATTGTTCGCGCAGCAGCGACTTGTAGGGCCCAATAATCGCATCAGCCTTCCCTTGCTCAACCATTTTCAACGCTCGTTTCAATGGCATCACATCGATAATCACGCTATGCCCTAAACGCCGACATATTTCATGAACAATATCAGCACCCAGTCCGGTAGCATCACCTTGGGGGTTAGGCTCCAAAATTGCGGGGAAATGGCTCCCTACAAAGTAATAGCTTTTAGCAAAACATGAAAAGGAGCTAAAAATAAAAAGTACAGAAAGCATTAATCTTTTCACTTTTTACTCCCTCCTTTTAGTATTCTGAAAAATAAATTTTACTCTAGCACGAATATTAAAAATGCGCTTTAAGTGCTGAGATTTGCTCATCGCTATAAGGTATAGCAGGTAACTTTCCCCATACAGGTGCGGGCCATGCGGCATCGCTTTTAAAACGCGCAATATGATGAATATGTAATTGCGGTACCATATTACCCAGTGCAGCAACATTCAGCTTATCAGGGCTAAATACCTGTTGAAGCAGCTTACTTAACTTAGCAGATTCTTGAAGTAACATAATTTGTTGCTGTTCAGACAGGTCAATGATCTCTTTAACACCCGCCTCTCTTGGCACTAAAATAAACCACGGATATTGGCTGTCATTCATCAGCAATACTTTACACAGTGGCCAATCAGCAAGTTCGATACAGTCGCGCTGTAATTCTTTGGCCAGAGAAAACGGCGTGTGGGTATTTTCCATCAAAAAATCCTTAAATCTAAGTTGTACCCCTGCTACTTTATAGCATTTAGTTGCAGTTGCCTAAGCTTACCATTAACATCGTGGCAGTTTTTATTCGAGCAAAGGTACCCTTGTGCTAAAAAAAATTAAATATCTCTCACTTGCCCTGCCAATGGTTGCAACGGTATTTAGTGTAAACGCAGAACAACTCACCCTAGAACGTATTTTTGATGATCCAAGCCTAGCTGGTAAAGCGCCAGTACAATTAAAGTTTTCACCTGATGGAAGTCGAGTTACTTACCTACAAGGTAAAACAGATGACTATAACCGCTATGATTTATGGGAATACAATCTAAAAGATAACAAAAATCGTCTACTGGTTGACTCCGCAGCATTATTTTCAGGCCCAGAAAATTTATCTGATGAAGAAAAAGCACGTCGTGAACGTCAGCGTATTTTTGGTAAAGGCATCTTAGAATACAAATGGTCAAAAGATGGAAAGGCACTCCTTTTTCCACTTAATGGTGATCTTTACTACTACGAACTTGCCTCAGCTAAAAGCCGCAAGTTAACGGACACTGACGCATTTGAAACCGATGCACGTTTTTCACCAAAAGGCCATTATGTATCCTTTATCCGTGAGCAAAATCTTTACGCGCTTAATTTAAAAACGGGTAAAGAAATCCAATTAAGTAACGATGGCGGTGGCGTAATTAAAAACGGCATGGCTGAATTTGTTGCGCAAGAAGAAATGGGCCGTATGACGGGCTACTGGTGGTCAGGTGATGAAGCAAAAATTGCCTATACCCGTGTTGATGAAAGCCCTGTAAAAGAAGCCATTCGTAACGAAATTTACGCGGAGGAAGTAAAGCTTTTTAATCAACGCTATCCGTTCACTGGCACTGATAATGTTGAAATAAAACTTGGCGTAGTAAATATCAACAATCAAAAAACTGATTGGATTGATTTAGGTGAAGATAAAGACATCTACATCGCTCGAGCTAAGTGGTTAAAAGACAACAAAACCTTGTCATATCAGTGGCAAGACCGTTCACAACACAATTTAGAGCTGCGTTTTTATAATAGCGATAGTAAAAAACAAAAAGTCGCATTAACAGAGACAAGCAAAACGTGGATAAACCTACACTTTGATCTTGAATTCTTAAATGATAAAAAGCATTTTGTTTGGGCATCTGAACGCGATGGTTTTAAACACCTATATTTATACCGCACAAACGGTGAAATGATCCGCCAAATCACGCAAGGTGATTGGGTTGTTGACAGCTTAAAAGGGATTGATGAGAAAAAAGGCATCGTTTATTTTGCAGGTCGTAAAGACACTGCACTTGAGAGCCACCTTTACAGTGTACCGCTATTCAAAAAAGGCGAAATCAAGCGCGTAACTGAGCTAGGTGCTTACCATAATGTGGTGATTGCTAAAGATAACAAAACTTTTATTGATAACAGCTCATCAGTGAATAAGCCAGGTTCTGCTGCGTTACGTAAAATCAATGGTGATTTCATCACTTGGCTTGAAGAAAACAAGTTAGATAAGTCGCACCCATTAACGCCTTACCTAGCTGATTTGATCACCCCAGAATACGGCACGTTAACGGCTGAAGACGGGCAAATCATGCATTACCGTTTATTCAAGCCTACTAACTACCAAGACGGTAAAAAGCACCCAGTTATAGTTAATGTGTATGGCGGCCCTCATGCTCAGCGCGTAACGAACAGCTGGCGCAGCAAAAACTTATACTTCCAGTACATGGCGCAACAAGGCTATGTTATTTTCCAACTTGATAACCGTGGCTCATACAACCGTGGTAAAAAGTTTGAAGATGTGATTTATAAGCACTTAGGTGTTGCTGAAGTTGCTGATCAAATCAAAGGTGTCGAGTTCTTACGTACCCTTGATTACGTTGACCCTGAGCGTATTGGTATTTATGGCCACAGCTACGGTGGTTACATGGCGCTTATGACGATGTTTAAAGCGGGCGACTACTTTAAAGCCGGTGTTTCTGGTGCGCCAGTAACTGATTGGGCACTGTACGATACGCACTACACTGAACGTTATGTCGGTCACCCTGCAACTAACGCGAAAGGTTACGAAGCAAGTGCCGTATTCCCCTATGCTGAAGGCTTAAAAGGCCCGTTGATGATTTATCACGGTATGGCGGATGATAACGTGTTATTCACTCACGCCACTAAGTTGTTCAAACAACTGCAAGATCAAGAAAAGCAGTTCGAAATGATGACTTACCCTGGCTCAAAACACAGTTTACGTGGCAAGAGCGTGCAAACGCACTTACACCAAACCATCACAAGTTTCTTCAACCGACACTTTAACGTTGAGTAATTTGGTTTAATTTCGATAACTTAGACTAAAGGCTGATTGTAAAATCAGCCTTTTTTTTGTCTCAATATATTCTACTAGTTAACTAGATTTTCGACCTATTTTAGCTACGCTTAATACATTGCTCCTATGAGCATGACGAAGGAACATACATGAATTATTTACGCCGCTTTACTATTTTACAACGTCTTGCCATGTTGGTGAGCGTAGTAGTGATTGGTCTTATCTTTTTAAGCATATCAAGCTTAACGCAACAATATGAATCTTTAGAACAAGAACAATACATCAAAACCCAAAACCTAGTTGAATCAGCTCATAGTATTATTGAACATAACTATGCACTTTTTACAGAAGGCAAACTCAGCGAAGAACAAGCAAAACAAGCTGCCTTACAAACTATTTCTGCACTACGTTACGACAACAACAATTATTTTTGGATTAATGACTACCAACCAGTTATGGTGATGCATCCATTTAAACCAGAACTAAATGGTAAATCGCTTGCGGGCAGTAAAGATCCTGATGGCGTACTGTTATTTGTCGATATGGTCAATATTGTCAAAAAGCAAGGTGAAGGATTTATCCCTTACAAGTGGCCAAAGCCTGGGAAAGATCAGCCCGTCGATAAAATTGCCTATGTTAAAGGGTTCGCTAAGTGGCAATGGATTGTTGGCTCAGGTGTCTATATCGATACCATTGAAGAAGCATTCGCTTCACTACGAAACCACGTCATTATCACTGCCGTGATCATTATCGCCTTGTTAACGGCGCTCAGTTACCTCATTGCAAATAGCATTTTACGGCCAACGCAGCTTGCTGCAGACATGATGAAAGACATCTCTCAAGGAGAAGGTGACTTAACTCAGCAACTTGATGAAAATGGTAATGATGAAGTATCACGGTTATCGCGCTACTTTAATCTTTACACAGCTAAAATGCGTGAATCGCTCAAGCATGTTGCACATAATGCCCAGCAAGTGAACCAATACGCTCACAATGTCGATGATGCCAGTAAGACCAACCTGTCATTTATAGAGCTTCAAAATGACAGTTCAACTCAAGTGGCTACAGCAATGGAGCAAATGACGCATCAAATCCACGATGTCAGTCAAAATGCCGAACAAGCCGAGCATGCAGCCAATGAAGCATCCCACAACGCTGAAAATGGCAAGCAAGTACTGAATAAAACCATCACGGCGATAGAGACATTGTCACATAATATTGAGCAAGTCAGTCAAGCGACCGCAGACCTTGCTGCCGAAAGTAACAATATAGGCTCTGTACTTGATGTGATTCGCAGTATCGCCGAGCAAACCAACCTACTGGCGTTGAACGCAGCTATAGAAGCAGCTCGTGCTGGTGAACAAGGCCGCGGCTTTGCTGTTGTCGCTGATGAAGTGCGTACCCTTGCCAGCCGCACAGGCAAGAGCACTGATGAGATTCAAGCCATGATCAGTAAATTACAAACCGGTGCCCAAGCCGCTGTTGATGCAGTTTCAGCAAGTCAGCAGCTTTCGAGCGATACCGTGCTACAAGCTGGTGAAGCGAACACATCGCTAACAGAAATTGAGCGTTTAGTGAGTGTAATTAAAGACATGAACAGCCAAATAGCACGCGCCACAGAGCAACAAACAAGCGCAGCAGATGAGGTAAATTTACGAATAAATGAACTCTCACAGTCAACAGAGCAATCCCTATCAAATACTCAAGGGTTATCAAATGACAGTGAAAACTTAAAGCAAAGCTCCCAAGCATTAAGCGATGTTGTAAACCGCTTCAAGCTAGACTAACGACAAAAAAACCCGCATGACGCGGGTTTTTTCTTAATCTAATAACTTACAAACAATAACGTGCAAATAAGCTACTAACTGTTGCAGCAGTTGGCTTGCCATGCTGCCAATCGCCACCTTCTACGCCGCTACCTGCAATATCCATATGAACATAAGGTAATGGTTGCGCTGATTCGGTGCCATGTTTATCTAAGCCACCAACAATCGCTAAGAATGCCATTGGGAACTGATGACCACGAGCAGTTACAGCTGACGCAGCGTTATTACTTGAAAGTACATCGTCAGCTAACGTGCGAGGGCGAATGAAGTCATAATCTTCACGACGGCTGCGAGATACTTCTGCACCATCGGCCCATAAGTCACCTAAATCAGCAAGCTTACGTGAAATATTAGCTTGGCGTGCAGGGCCATTTTCAACATAAGCACTGTAAGGCCCCATTGCTCGTGCTGCATGGCCTGTTAGAGTCGCCACGGTGAATAACTCAGGGTTTACTTCGTTTAACGCACGGTCTTTCATTTCGCTTAGTAAGTCACCCATAGCTAAACGACCTTCAGCATCTGTGTTACCGATTCGAACACGAACACCTTCACGACTCGTAATGATTTCATCTGGAACAAAACAATCAGAACCAATCGAATTACGAACCACAGCTAGGTAAGCAATCACTTTTACGCCTTTTGGAGCAAAGTCAGCGACTGATTTCATAAAGCCAGCAACCGAAGCTGCACCGCCTTTATCGCGACTCATACCTGCCATAAAACCACCCACTTTAAGGTCTGCACCACCGGTATCGTAAACTAAACCCTTACCAACAAACATCAAGGTACGCTCAACGTCGCCTTCAGGTACATATTCTAGTTTCACAACGCGTGGGTGATGGCGCTCAACAGCGTAAGAAGCACGTGCTACCGTGCTCATCATTGGGTAATCTTTGTCGATAGTGTTGATATCTGAAATCACCTCAACAGACACCTTGCTGCCTGCAAATAACTCAACGCAGTAATCTGCAAAACGTGGTGGTGCCATACGCTCAGGCTCAGTACCACATAAATCACGCGCAGCATATTGACCCGCAGCAATCGCATTCACAGCTTTCGTTGTTTGCTCATTTGCGCCAATAAGGCTAATTTGACTGATAGGCTCAATGGATTGCCCATGAAATTCTCGCGCTTCAAGCGGTTGCCACAATGCCTGACATGCACCTAAAAAAGCCACCTCAAGTGCATGTTGATAACGCCCATCTTGGCTTGCTTGTGGTAAATACAAAGCTGGTTTAGTGCTACCTGATGCTTTGGCTTCTAATATACCTTGCTTTGCAGCATCAAAATAACGACGTACATCGTCATAGTCGCGATTAAGTGGACCTGTTGGTGCTAAAATTACAC
>VAPC010162413.1_pt1 | contig 13572 bp, 6 predicted proteins | sample 3395121 | NCBI WGS metagenome assembly VAPC01 (sample SAMN08290434, study PRJNA428436) | hydrothermal vent metagenome | isolation source: Deep-sea hydrothermal vent chimney | place: Indian Ocean: Southwest Indian Ridge | depth 1711 m m
AAACAAAAGACTCAGGCCCACGCCTACAAGAGCCCCTCTTTTCCCCATAGAAAATGCAAAGGGAATCCCAAGGAGCGTCATAACCAGACCGGCAAGAGGAAAAGACACCTTGTAGTTCAAATCCACTTTGTACTCGACGGTTTCAAATCCCTTCTCTTCTATATCATCGATATAGGCGGAAAGCTCTCCAAAGTTCAGCTGATCGGAGTCTTTCCATTCTTTGATAAAATATCTCTGATCCTCAGCATCAAGAAGCTCCAGTGTCTCCCTGCGCTCAAAATTAGTGGGCCTGTTATCTTGAAAATCCCTGTACCAGCAATTCACTAAGAGAAGTTTCCCCTCCTGAAAATATCCTTTCTCTGCAAAATACCGCTTTTTTAATGACCAGGAATCCGGCTCAAACTCATAGATTGAGAGGTCACTGAAGGCGGGGATATTGGGATCAAAATGTCTGTAGTAATAGATGCGGTTCCTTTCTTTTCCCATAACCCATCGTTGGTCTAATTGGCTGTAGCTTCGAGGAGGGATATCAATAATTTCATTCCATTTTTCCTCGGCTTTTTTATTCGTATAAGGAGAAATGTATTCTTGAAGATAAAAGGACCCCACACAGACCAAAAACGAGAGGAGCACGATGGGAGCAATGATGCGGTAGACGCTCATTCCACAGGTTTTCATGGCCGTGATTTCATTGGTCTTAGTCAGGAATCCTAAACAGAGAAGGGACGAAGCCATAGCACCGATAGGAAGGGTGTAGTGAATGAATTCGGGTATCCTGTACATCAGGTAAGTTAAAAATTCGAGTATGGTTTTATTATGCGCGTAGATTTCATCGATCTGTTCAAAGAACGTTATGATAATGAAGACAGAGATCAAACTGAAAAAAATCAATAAGAAAATGGACGAAAATTTCTTGATGATATAGCGGTCTAAAATGTTGGGGAAACGTAAAAAATAACGTAATCTCTTTGGCCGCACCGGCCCGGTCTTCACATTCGTTAGGAGCTTCTCTTTCCTTTTCAACCGGAACAAGGAGGAAAAAGGCCAACGAAAGGATTCTTTTGACGATATGAAAAAGATGAATATGGCACCAATACCAAAAATGATGTTTGGTCCCCACATTCCGAGTTCGGCGGAAATTTTCCCATCCCTGGCCATCTGCTCTCCAGCTGTAATCAAGAGATAGTAGATGATGATAATGCCGATGCTGATTGTAAAACCGCTCGTGCGACCGCCTTTTTTGGTGGTCGCACCAAGTGGCAAAGCAAGAAGGGCAAAGATAAAACAGGCAAAAGGAATAGAATATTTTTTGTGAATCTCGATCTTGTGAGAGGTGTAGATCCTCTTTTTCTGCAGGTACTCAACACCTTCAATCTCTTCAGGAGTAAACTGGTTCAATTCTTCCCGGAGCACCCGGACATCCGCATTTAGCTCATCGATGTCTTTTTCCCGAACACGTTTTTTCTCGGAAAAGTCTTGAAAAAAACTCCCTACATCAACACTCTTTCGGATGCTCCCAAACAAAAAACCCCTATAATGCTCTTCCGGATTGGTCAGGGAAAAGGAATGCTGATAACCATCGAACAACTCTAGATAGGCACTTTTTTGTTCGGGGTAGAAGTTGATTCTTCCCGATTTTGCATATATGAGCAGAGGTTCCTCCGGCGGTTCCGAAAAATACACAATAATATTCTGCCATTCATTGTCTCGCGTGACATCCTGGACAAAGAGCATAGTGTTGGGGATCGTTTCATTAAACTGTCTGGGATTAATCTTAAGCTGAACCTGGCTCAACACAGAATTAAAAAAAGTCTGCATCCATTTATGGTTGGCATGCGGCGCTACATAGAGCGACAGGTAAGACGTAAGAACCCAAATGCAGAAGGCAAATACAAGCAGCGGCCGGACAAGTCTCTTGTAGCTGACTCCCAATGTCTTGAGGGCCGTAACCTCGATATCGGAGGACATCCGGCTCAATCCCGACAGGATGCCCAAAAGCACGCTCATTGGAAGAGAAAAAGCCATCGTGGAAGGGATAAGATAGATCAGCAGAACTAAGATCACTTTCAGAGTGAGCCCCCTCTCAATGAACATCTGGGACAAAACCAGAATTTGATTCATCAGAAGAACAAAAGTGTAGGCAAAAAGGCCAATAATAAATGGAGAGAAGATCTCTTTTAAAATGTAGCGGTCAAAGAGTTTGAACACGCCACAATTAATACCATAGAAAAGATCTTTAAAAAAGATATATAACACTTGACCTTATTTTCATAATGGTGTACAAAATGGTGAACATACAATCATCATACGCTGAGAGCATTGAAAAGACACATTCACATTTCTGTAAAAGAGCTGGTCAAACATCTTTACCGGCGGGGAGACATCTTCTTCTCCTTTGGCCAATTGTCGAAACTTACCGGACTTCAAGGCATCAGGGCTCACCAGAAAATACAAGACTCCCGACCTTTATCTTATATGGCGGAAGTAAGTATCGATTATCGTGCGGAAAGTGAAAACGTCATTCTCCATATTCAGGGGCGCATTGATGGAATCTATGAAAGAGAGGATCAAATTGTCATCGAAGAGATCAAAACAACAACCACAGAACTCGAAAGTTTCATAAAAAAAAATAGAGCTCTCCACTGGGCACAGGTCAAAATATATGCGGCCATATTTGCACACGATCGCCATCTCAGTGAACTTTTTACCCAGCTCACGTATTTCCAGGTCGAAACCCAAAAGATAAAAACTCTTTACAAACAGTTTACAGCCGAAGAACTGAACATCTTTCTTCAGGCCACCATCGCTTTGTACTTGGAATGGCTGGATAAAATTGAACTCTGGCACAAAGAAAGAGATGCCCGGATTTCAAGATCAAATTTTCCATACCAGTTTTTCCGAGACGGACAGATCGACATGATTGCCGATGTTGCCAACGCCATCAAACATCAGGAACAATTGATGATCCAGGCTCCGACAGGAATCGGAAAGACTGTTGCTGCGCTGTATCCCGCAATCAAGGCCCTAGCGGAAGGCCACACACAAAAGATTTTTTACCTAACAGCCAGATCCACAGGACATAAAATCGCAGAAAAAACTCTGCGCGAACTCGGTGCAAAAGGATTAAGAATCAAATCAGTGTTCCTGACAGCCAAAGAAAAAATCTGCTTTAATCCTGAAAAAAACTGCACGGGTGATGAGTGTTTATTTGCACGCGGTTACTATGACCGACTGCCAAAAGCCAAAGACGCTATTTTTTCACGTGACACATTCACAATGGAAGATATAGCTGCGATGGCCCTCGATTTTTCTCTCTGTCCATTCGAGTTATCGCTGGAGTTGTCTATGTGGGCCGACTGCATTATCTGTGACATCAATTACGTATTCGATCCGAGAGTCTATCTGAGAAGATATTTTACGACAAATTCCGAAGCCTACACGTTTCTGATCGATGAGGCTCATAATCTCGTCGATCGATCACGGGACATGTATTCGTCACAAATTATAAGGTCATCCTATCTCAAACTGAAAAAGTCGTTAAAAAAAAAGGAAGCCAAACTGTTCACGTTGGCCGATGATATCTGCAAAAAGTTTAAATACTTTGGAGACAAGCTCAAACCTCAAGACTCATTTCGATGGGACAAGGACAAACCCGAAGAACTGCTTCCTCTGCTTAGACGGTTCTGTCTCGAATTGGAACACTGGATTTTGGATTTCCCTCGATCTCCTCGTTATAAGGATTGGATCGATATTTTTTTCTCGACCCATTGGTTCCTGAATGTTGCAGAGATGTTCGATGATAATTATGCAACGTGTATAAAAAAAAAAGACCGCGAATTGAGATTAAAATTATTTTGTATCGATCCTTCTGACCGTCTGCGGCTTGCATTGGAAAGAGCCAAATCTGTCGTTTTCTTCTCCGCAACTATCACACCTATCTCATATTTCGCCAAAGTTCTCGGATGCAGGGATTCGATCACCAAGCGTATCCTCGCTTCGCCATTTCCCTCTCAAAACCTCTGCCTTTGTGTGGCCCGATCGATTTCGACGCTTTACAAAAAGAGAGTTTTGACCAAGGATTCTCTCACCAGAACACTCGGCACATTTATCGACACAAAGACGGGGAATTATTTTGTTTTTTTCCCTTCCTATGAATACATGCACATGATCCTCCCTCTCTATAGGCAGGCGTATTCCCATCATAAAATCCTCGTGCAGAAGGCCGGCATGACTGAAGATGAGAAATATGAATTCCTAATAAATTTTGCCCAGGAGAACAGCCGAACTCTCGCCGGTTTTGTAGTGATGGGAGGAATATTCGGCGAAGGGATCGATCTCCGTGGGGACCGTCTCTCCGGAGCCGCGGTGGTGGGAGTGGGCCTTCCGGGATTATCACCTGAAAGGGAATTGATCAAACATCATTTCACGATCCACAACGAACCGGGTTTCCAGTATGCCTATCTTTATCCAGGCATAAACCGTGTGTTTCAAGCGGCCGGTCGTGTTATTCGTTCAGAAAAGGATAGAGGAGCCGTTCTTCTCATTGATTCAAGATATTCACAGCTTCAATACAATTCCCTTTTTCCTAAGGAATGGCGAACACGTTGTGTCGGAAGCAATACACACATGAAACGAATTTTTCAGGAATTCTGGAAATTCCCCAGCCAATGAAAAAAAAAGGCCAACCACTCCAAGACCTCGAAGTTGTTGTCCTCGACTGCCAGGCGACGCACAGCGATCCCACGAAAGGAGCCGTGTTTGAAATCGGATGGGCCAAAACCAAGGCCTCGGAAACCTTTGTTTCAAACCATTTTGAAAAAAGAACCGAATCGTTTCTATTAAAGGTGCCGGACAGCACAAAATTCTCCAGTCCAATCCGGAAAATCACCGGTATTCAATTTGAAGATTTTTTATCTGCACATGAATTACCAGATATCTGGCCCAAGCTTCAGGCAGCCGTTCAGGAGACGGCCGCTTTAAACAACATGTCTGTCTGTCCAACGATCATTCATTATGCCCGCTATGAAACTCCTTATCTTAAATATTTCCACAAAATATTTAATCCCGACATCACCTTTCCTTTTCACATCATCTGTACGCATCAGATTATCAAACGATTTTTCCCAGGACTGCCGAGGAAAGGGCTGCGAGCCGTAGCCGGCTATTTCGGCCAACCGCTCCCCGAAACCAGGCGGAGCCTCCATCATGTCCTTGGAACAGCATTCATCTGGTCTCACATTGTGAGACTATTCGAAGAACAGGAGGGACACTCAAGCTTAGATGATTTACTCAAATGGATGAACACAAACTCCTCCTCCAATAACCGATTAAGACCAAAACGTGAGTATCCAATGGCAAAAAAATGCCGGCAGGGACTACCCGCTTTGCCCGGCATATACAGAATGTTCAGGTCAAACGGAGACCTGCTTTACATTGGCAAGGCGAAGTCTCTCAAGCACAGAGTGAACAGCTATTTTCACCAGGGAAGAAAACACAGCGAGCACATCCTGGATATGCTGAGTCAGGCAAAATTTTTAACGTTTTCAGTGACAAAAACAGCACTCGAAGCCGCACTCAAGGAATCGGATGAGATAAAAGTGTTTGCTCCCTCCTTCAACATTGCTCTCCGTTTATCCGATGATGGCCCCGTCTTTTCAACGAGAGATCTTAAACACTTTAGTCAAAAACCGGATCACCAATTCAGAATCGGCCCTTTCCCCTCAAAAAAATATATTGAGCCGCTCTCTTTTATAATGGATATTCTCAACGGAAAAATCACTCTTTTCACACCGGATATCATAAATAAAACTCTAGCTACTTCTGAAGAATATGCTCCTGAGCCCCTCCTTTTTATTAAAGGAATAAAAGAGTTTAAAAAGCAAAACCTCGATTTCTTAAAATTTCCAGTCACATTCTTTTCGCTGTTAAAAATGGGAACCAAACTATGGAAGGAAAAACTGGACAAGCAAGCTGAAAAACGGCTTCAAGCCGAAACAGAGGCGGACACACTCGTTTTAGAACCCGATACTCCAAAAAAAATGAAAAAAAAATTATCCATTCATTGGACTCCGGAAAGTGTAGCTAAGTCCTTGTTTCACATCATTAGAGTTGGTTCCTTTCAAATTCGCCGGACGAGATGGTTATACCTCTTTACGGAATCCACTCTGATTTGGGAGAGAGACGAGAAAGGTATGAACAGGAAAAACCTTATTGTTTTTAAGAACGGCCTGCCCAGCTTCAAAGATCCCATCTCTGGCTCTCAAGAAATCCCACTACCCACCGGACACAGGAAATCCTCTTTAACAAAACAACAAAATTTTGATGTTTTCACCTATGACCGCTTAAGGATCCTCACCACTGAAGTCAGACGGATTCTCGAAGAGGACAGGACCGTAACACTGCGATTTGGACCAAAACTGTTACTCAAATCCGAACAGCTGCGGGAAGTTCTCAAATGGGTCTAGTCCGCATTCTATTTCTGGCCGACACTCATCTCGGGTTTGATTATCCCTTCCGTCCCCGTGTCAAACGCAGACGCAGGGGTGAGGATTTTTTCTTGAATTTCACACGGGCTCTAGAGCCGGCACGCAGAGGAGAAGTAGATGCAGTTGTCCACGGCGGAGACATTCTTTTCCGGAGCAAGGTTCCTGCCAGGCTTGTGGATATGGCGTTTGCACCCTTAAAGGACATAGCCGACGGAGGAGTGAAAATCTATCTTGTCCCGGGAAATCATGAACGCTCTCGTATCCCCTTTGGACTTCTTTGTCTTCATAAGAACATCCATATTTTTTCCAAACCCACAACATTTTTCTTAAAAAGTCGAGCAACAACAGTGGCTCTATCGGGATTCCCCTACTGGAGATATAATGTCCGGAAACAATTTTCGCGCCTATTGGAAGAGACGGGCTGGAGACAAGCCAAACAATTTTGCCATTCCAGTCTTCTCTGTGTGCATCACTGTTTCGAGGGAGCCAAAGTCGGACCAAACAATTACACATTCCGGAATGGAGAGGATGTTATCAAGACATCAGACATACCAACTGAATTTCAAGCGGTCCTCACAGGACATGTACACCGCTTCCAGGTCCTAAACTCCGACTTGAAGGGTTTGCCCTTGAAAGTGCCCATTTTATATCCGGGATCGATCGAACGGACATCCTTTGCCGAAAAGGAAGAACCCAAAGGCTATTTAATCCTAGAAATCGATTCGTCAGATGCAAATGGCCGTTTTTTATCCCGGTGGCATTTCCATGAGCTTCTAACCCGGCCTATGATAAAGGTCGGTTTCAACCTCACAGGATTAGATCCCTATGGACTCCGGTGTCTCCTGAAAAAATCTTTGGGTAAACTTGATCCTAACAGCATTGTCCGAATCGAGATTAGAGGAAAATTCGAAGAACGATTCCGTCCTGTTCTTCGAGCGGCAGAACTCCGCACAATTTGCCCAAAAGAGATGAATGTCTCCCTGAGTTTTTCAGGCCATATGCCTATTTCCCCCGATAGGGAACACCCTTAGTAATCCAGTCCGGCGCGGACTTGCCTTTCAGGTAAAAATCAAAGTATTCCCTCATCCTGATCGAATAATCCAGTTTGTTCGCATATTTACCGAGATGATGGGGTTCGCCCCTGTACTGGAGAAACACACAGTCTTTCTGAAGACGGCGCATGGCCAAATAGAGCTCGATCCCCTGATACCAGGGAACGGCACCATCCTCATCTCCAAACTGGATAAGCAGTGGTGTTTTTATACGGTCAGCAAAAAAAACAGGTGAATTTTCGATGTAGCGTTCGGGATATTCCCAAAGGCTGCCGCCAATACGGCTCTGCTGTTTTTCATACTGCATCTGCCGGGCCAGGCCCGACCCCCACCTGATCCCACTGTAGGCGCTTGTCATGTTGGACACTGGCGCACCCGCAATAGCGCATGCGAAAATATTTGTCTGGGTGATCACAAACGCAGTCTGGTATCCGCTCCACGAATGGCCGTGAAGTCCAATCCCCTTGGGATCAGCAACCCCCATATCGATCAGCTTCTGTACACCCGGCACGAGACTCTTAGTGGCTGAATAGCCGGGAGTTCCGATCTCAAAATGGATATCGGGAAGAAAGACGGCATAACCGTTGCTCGAATAAAAAGGAAAATTTGGGCGGTGGTTCACGACCATCTGGTTAAACTCATACAACCTCTGAGAGAAAAATCTGTAATAATATACAATCACAGGATAGCGTTTTCCGGACTCATAGTTTGCAGGCTTAATGAGAACACCTTGAAGCGGAATCCCATCCACACTGCTCCATTCCACAAGTTCCGCCTTTCCCCAGGCAAAATCTTTGATCTGAGGATTAATTTCAGAGATTTTCCGCGCATCCGTAAACTCCAGATTATTCGTCCAGATATCCGGGAATTCTTCAAAATCCTCTCTTGTGTACATTAAAACATCGGCCTTGCTCGCTTTGCTTAAGAAGCGAAACTTTTTTTCCTCTTCCAGGAGTCTTTTTACACCCTTTCGACCTACCGCACAAGAGTAAAAGCCGAAGTTTTTCTCCAGATTGTTATAAGAGGAAAGGTAGAGCTGTTCGTGATCCTCAAAGAAACTCTGTTCCGGATTCAAAGAGAGAGTCCGAAACGTCAAATGATTGTCTCGTCCCTCTCCACTCGTGAGATTTAAAGATTCTCCATCATTTGTAGAAAACTGCCAAATATCATATTTATCGTAAATGAGAATGGCTTCATCCCCTTTCACCCAACCGGATATTCCGTAACCTGATGGATTTAGAGGTCTATCGTTATCCTCATCATAGAATGGGACATCGAGTTTTTTTGTCAAATTGAGAGTCGTTTGAGATTCGATATCGAATAGATGCCAATGTTTATCCATAAAATAGACCACAAAACGCCCATCGGGAGATAAAGACGCCCGGTTTTCAAGGCGGGTGAGAATTTGATCTCTTTTCCCATCCGTGATGCGGATAGTGTAGACGTCCTGAAGATTACCAAACCATGTGATTTCTTTCTGGTAGGGAATGCCGGAAAATCCCAGAGCAATATTTGGATTGTCGGTGGGGCGGACTTCAGGGACATCTTCATCGGCCAGTTGGACAAATTTTTGGCTGGACAGATCAAAAACAGCCAGATAGGTCTGGTTTTTTTTTCGCGGCCATAAAACTTTTTGGTTGGGGATGATCAAAGGGTCATTCCAGTGCCAGACATCAACGCTTCTTTCTGTCAGGATCTTCTCTGAATCGAAAAGATCGGCCTCTTGAATCAAATCCGTTTCTTTCTCTTCAGGAGTTTCATCCCTGTATTTTTCCGGCTTAAAGCCAAAAAATAAACGTCGCCCATCCGGTGTCCAGGACAACCGGTTATTTTCCGGCAGTATCCATCCCTTCGGGACATCATTGGGCGCCACAGCCTCGATGAGGTTCTTATCGGTTCCCTCCCAAATCTCCAGAGAAGTCAAATCGGTCCCTTCACTGTCCGTATTCTTGAACAAAAAAGCAAGCCGGCTGACTGTGTCCGTCCATACGAGGTTGGAAAATTCAGCGCCACTCTTTTTATCAAGTATTGTCCCTTGAGGCACGTCCTCTTTATCCAACTCTTTATAATACAGGCCGCTTTCAGAGCCATCCGGAGCCGTGTTGACAAAAGCAAGAAATTTTGAAGTTTTGTCGAAGGCAAAAACCAATACGTACGAAATTTCAAAGGTTAGATCCGTTTCAAGATTGCGGAGAAAAAGAGCGGTCCCGGTATTTTTCTTAGACTGCTTTGATTTCTCACCGGGTTTGACCGGGACCTTTTCCACTGCGGGTTCTGCGGATGATTCTTTGGGTTTTGTTTCATCCGGAAACATTTTGTAGGCCAGCCATTTTGAATCTCCTGACAACTCAAAACGATCGACATCTTCGAATGATTCGATCCTTCCCGTTTGAATGTTGACAAGAGCCATACCCTGAAGTGGTTTATCCTTTTTTGCATTGGCCACATCCACAGTCTTCGGCGGGACCGCCAGAACAATCCAAAGAGAATTTTTTGTTATTTCCGGACGGCTTCCCCTCTCGACATGAATTTTTTTCCCACTCTTCAAGTTATAGATGACGGCTTCCCCATCTCCTCGGCCCGGCTGTGTTCCGTAAGCAACAACACTTCCGTTCTCAGAGATCTTTGGATTCCGGATTTCCTTAAACCTCATGATATCTTCGAATGTCAGCGTTTTTTTGGTTTGAGGATGGCCCCAGGTCACACATAGAATCAGAACAAAAATAAAAAGATAAGCTGTTCGGGTTTTAAGACGAGGAAAAAATGTCATATTAGTCCTCCTGAAATAGAGTGTATATCAGAAAAATCTACTCTTCGGCATACGCTTTTTGTAGAATGTCCAGATAGTCTTCAACTTTCGCTTCCCTGGGATTGGAGGGATTAGAATTGTTCTCAAATGACTTCAAGGCAATCTCTCTCAATTGGCTTTCTTGGACACCTGTCTCACGAAAAGTAGGGATATCCAGACTGCGGACAAGACCTCTGATTCTCCTGATCAACGCTTCAGCCGAAGACAATTCATCTTTTTCCGAAAGGCCGGCCATTTTTGCGATTTCTGCGTATTTTTTGGCTGAAACCGGGAGATTAAACTCCATCACAAAAGGGAGGAAAATAGAGTTAGCTATCCCGTGGGGTGTATCCAGAATGGCTCCCACGGATTCTGACAGGCAGTGAACACCCCCCACATCAGAATTGCCAAAGGCCAATCCGGCCACAAGGCTCCCTTTCATAATCTCTTCCCTGGCCGTCGAGTTGCCTTTGATATCTTGATAGGCCTCTTCGATAGAATGGAGGATAAGCTTGAAGGCCTCAAGGGCTATATAATCCGTAAGAAAGGTAGCCGGCTTAACAGTGAATGCTTCCACTGCATGTGTGAGTGCATCCAGACCGGTTGATGCCACTAAACCGGGAGGGAGAGTCAGAAGCAAATCCGGATCTACAACAGCTACGGCCGGAAACATCTCAGGGCCTTTAATACTCATTTTAAACCGTCTTTTGGTATGAGTGATCACCGATACCCACGTGACCTCACTCCCCGTGCCACAGGTTGTGGGCACAGCAAGGACAGGAAGAGGAGATTGTGTGTACAGGGCCTTCCCCTCGTAGTCTTCGATCTTTCCCGGATTTTTCGCCAAAAGAGCGACGGCCTTGGCCGCATCCAGAGCACTTCCTCCCCCAAGTCCGATGACAAGATCGGGTTGGGTTGCGCGGACCATTTCTCCAGCCTTATCGATAGTACCGTTTTTGGGATTCTGTTCGACTTCATCAAAGACAGTCACCTTGGATAACTGGCCAATAATCCTTTCGGCAATCCCGGATTTGATGATGCCTTCATCGGTGACAAGAAAAAAAGACGAGACTCCAATTTCTGTTTTTATGATATCTCTGAGATGGGATATCACTCCATTTCCGAAAACAATTCTAGTTGGAGCGTGGAATCTTTTCGCCGTCATTTGGATGTCCTGAAATCCAGAGAATTCTGATTGCCCATATCCAAAACAGTCAAAAAGATGAGCTGAGCAAGGTCTTCTAAGATTTCAGGTGTGATAATATCGAGATTATCCTTGGTGATGTGATAGTAAGATCGAGAACCGCTCACGCTGAGAGAAATGGTGGGGACATCGGCCCACATGAAACGCGCCGCATCCAGACGCGGACGGGCAATATTTGCAAAATAGCTGGGATTAATCATGCGGTGAATATATTTTTCATTGGCTTTGTTGAGATATCCCCAGAATTCGGGAAAATTTTCGGCAGCCAGGGCATTGATCCGATCTCCAGCTCCTACTCCATCCATGTTGAGGAGGGCGACGGTTTTTTCCAGAGGGAAAATGGGATTCTTCACATAATATTCTGATCCGGCTACAGCCTGTTCTTCCGCACCAAAACACAGGAACATAACAGAGCGTTTGGGTTTAACTGGCGATTTGGAGAGAGCTTCGGCAACTCCCAAAATGACGGCCACCGCTGAAGCATTGTCATTGGCTCCGGGCATTATCTCATAACACCGCCCCAAATGATCGAGGTGACCCCCAAGGATGATGACTTCGTTTTTGAGTTCGGGATCGGATCCCTCGAGAAGTCCGATGACATTGTAGCCAATACCATTTGCGTGGTGTTCGGTTTTGTTTATGATCGTGAAGTTTTTCCCGGTGACAAAGGATTGGGATTTCAGAGTCTTCCTGATTGCATTTACAACGTCTCTATGCGTACGTCCGGTGCCTGCAAACACATCCTCGACAACGGCATCCCCCACATGAGAATAAATAAAGCTGTTTTCGTAGGCATTGTTGGGATTACCGATCGGCCCGTAGTTATAGAGCATCCCTCTTGCTCCATGGGCAACCGCATTTTCTAATTTGTATTGATGGAAAGAATAAGGGCGCCATTTCTTGAACAATTCCGCATCATTTGTCGATACGGGGACCTCTCTTTCCATAAGAACAATTTTGCCTTTGACATCCATTCCCTCATACTCGTCATATCCCAACTCCGGCGCCGTCACGCCGTATCCGACATAGACGACGTCCGCTGTAATCTCCCCTGAGGCAGAGGTAGATCCGGGAATAAATTCCTCTTCGTAGATGTAGTGTTTTTTTATCGTGGATCCCTCCACAGGGACATTCATAGAGACCTCGCAGCCTGGGAAGACCAACGTATAAGGATTGGGGAAAGCTTGGAGATAGGTCAAATTGTCCCCCGCCGGAGAGATGCCCCATTTTTTAAACAAAGAGGCCACCCACCGGGCACTGGCATTGTAGCCTTCGGTTCCTGTCAGCCGCCCCTCATATTTATCATCTGCCAGCTCTACGATATAATCATAGAGAGTATGGCTGGAAATACCATGTACAATCTGAAGAATTTTCTCTTCATCCGTATATTCTCTCTGTCTGCGCTGCCCCAGGACTAAAGAAGAAATAAGACAGCAAAAAATAACAACAATAAAAAGGGCAAATTTTCTTTTATTCATGTTCGCCTCCTCGCATTTTTTCTCCTCTATGTTAAAATAAACAGAGGAAAAGTAAAGAAATATTTTATGGACGGAAATTGGGCTGCTTTAATGAACTCAGGAATACAAAAAGAAAAGTTGCGGACTTTCCCTTTTCTCCTGTTCATGATCCCTCTTTTAATTTTCGCCTCTCCACAAACTCCAAAAAAAATAGCGATTTTTCCCGAGACTGATGCTATAGAAAAAGAACTCTGGAATTTCATCAACAAGGAAAGAGGACATCATAATCTTCCCCTTCTTGAATTTTCATCCGCCTTGAGCGAAATGGCTCGGCAACACAGTCTGGATATGGCCAATCAAGGAAAGCTTACCCATCTTTCATCTAACGGAAAGACATTGATCAATCGGCTCGAGAATGCCGGTCTTTTTTTTGTTGATGCCGGGGAAAATGTAGCCGTCAGCCAAACTTTTGTGGCCGAATTCATCCATGATAGCTTTTTCGAAAGCATAGAACACAGAGAAAACATCCTGAATCCCGACTTTACACAAATCGGGATAGGCATCATTCACTTGGAAAACAAAGAAT
>VAPC010572666.1_pt1 | contig 13534 bp, 14 predicted proteins | sample 3395121 | NCBI WGS metagenome assembly VAPC01 (sample SAMN08290434, study PRJNA428436) | hydrothermal vent metagenome | isolation source: Deep-sea hydrothermal vent chimney | place: Indian Ocean: Southwest Indian Ridge | depth 1711 m m
GCCAGATCATCCCGCAGCTCGGGCTCTGACCGCTCAATCACCCCAGTAGCGCTGCTCCCTGAAAGGGTCGCCGTACATGTGATACCCGTTGCGCTCCCAAAAGCCCGGTTCGTCGCGATCGAGCAGATCGAAGCCCCGCACCCACTTCACCGATTTCCAGAAGTACAGATGGGGCACGACCAGCCGCAACGGCCATCCATGATCGACCGCCAAGTCCCGGCCGTCGTACCGCCAGGCGAACAGGTTGTCCGGCCGGGCGAAATCCCCGCAGCGCATCCTGCGGCGGTGGCCCGTCGTACCTCTCAACTGATATCTCCGGGTGGCACGCCAGTATCACTGAGGCCGGCTCGGACAGCCTGCTTTCCCAGAAGACTATCCTCTTGATGCCCGACAAGCCTGCGGCGCCGCCGTGTAGCATCGCTTGGTTCAACAGCGCGCCGACGCACCCCTCGCACGGCTCCAGCGTGCAGTACAGCGTTGCGTCCGAACACTTCTCCCTGACAGACAGTACCGCGTTCTTTTCAGCATGCTGCGTGTATTTGTACTTTTCCGGACGGACGGACGGCAGCTCGTGATCCTTGCACCCCATCGGGAAGCCAAGGTACCCCTCGCCGATCGACCTGTGGGTCACGTTGTTTACGATGACGGCGCCGTTCTTTGTCTCCCGGTCGTGACTCATAATTGACAGGTAAAAGGACATGCCCATCCACCATGTGTCCCTTGCTGGCCTCGCCATTGCCATGATCTCGATCCTGGCATCGTCTGAAAAAATCATCCGCCGCTCCTAAAGTCGTCGTCTATGTCGTCCGGCTCTTGGGTGTACTGCGCGGCATGGAATGCGGCGTACGCATAGTTCACCCGCACCTCGAATCTTTGCGGCAACGCGCCGCGCCTGTTCTTGGCGCACCCTAGCCAAGCCGTGTTCCTCTCCTTGTTGTCCTCGTCACGCAGAACCCATAGAACGCCGTCCATGTTCCTCTCGGCCCCCGATGTGTCTGCCAAGTCGGACAGTAGGTAGTATCCGCCGCGCTTGATTGCATCGTCGCGGCCCTTCCGAGAAATCTGGTGAGCGGTCACAACACGCGCGCCCTCGCCGTTGTTGAAATTCAACGCGAGCTGCTTGATGTCGCGCATGATCTCCGCCATCTCCTCGGTCTTGCTGTTTCGCGACCTTCGCGGGGCAAGCAGGGTCGCATAGTCTATGATGATGATGTCTATTGGAAACTGCTGCCTGAGCATCTGGCATTTCACCCGCAGGGTCTGGACGGTGTCTGACGCCTTGGTGCCGAACACATAAAGCTTGCCGTAACGGCCCGTCTGCCTTCCGTGCTTCATGTCCTCGACTGTGGCTTTGAACAGACTCAGCGTCTCGCCCTCCAGGCGCCCCATGCTCAGGTCCTCGTGTTCAAACCCCAATTCGCCGTCGTTGGAGATGCACTGCTCCTTGTTTATTGTCAGGCTGTGCCGCGCGTATATCAGGTCTTGGAGGTTCTCGATCTGCATCTCCGTGCTGATGAACACGACATTCTTGCCCTGCTCATAGGCGGCACTGTACGCTAATTGCAGGCATGTCATGGACTTGCCTTCGCCGACATAGCCAGCCACTATCCAAGCCTCGCCTTGGCGGAACCCGTGGATGACTGAGTCCCACTGCTCTATTCCCGTGAGCGTCCCGACGGCGGAGTCAGGGTCTTCCTTGGCCTGCTTGTGGCGGCGAGCTGCCTCCCGAACCCATTTCGCGCCGAGTATGTCGCCCTCCGGCGGTCTTCCGTCGGCAAGATCGTCTAGTTCCGCCAGCAGGGTGTTCACGTTGTCGCGCACTTGGCAGAAGTCGCCCTCGCTGCCTTCGACTATATCGACCATCCCCTCGACCATCTTCTCGTGGCGGCTGCGGTTCATGTAGTGGTCGAGCAACGAAAGGAAATCCGCCTGCTTGGCCTCGAGTTTTGACGACCGCTCATGCGCCCTCTCGTACACTGCCAGGAACGACTCGGATGTCTCGTCGTCTATCCGACCGTTCTGCTCCATGTCTTGGAGCTCGCGTTCCACGGTGGCGTAGTCGAGGTTGCCGGAGTACAGATCAACCTGCCTCACTGCCATCGCGGCCACGAACCGCAGGGGAGCGCTTGACAGCATGTCGGCCTTGAAGCCTTTGTCGATGGCGAGCGTGACGAATTGGGGATCGCGCAGAAGGTAGCTTACGATCCTGGCCTCAGATCGCTTCTCGTCAACCTTCTGCGACTGAGCCTCCCCGGTCTTCATTGGCCTCCAAGCCTATTTGGGAGTACGAACTTCTTGTCCTTGAATAGCCGCATCAGCTCGCTGGCCTTGCAGAATCCGCCGCCGTATTTGCCAACGATGCGGTCCGGCCCCAAGGAACTGACGACTATCGTACACAACCCTGCCTCGATCCTGCCCTTCAGCAGCTCGACCAGTCGCGGTCCGGAGTACTTGTGGTCTGGCTCGTCTCCTATCTCCAGTATGAGGATTGGGACCACCCTCATGGTATCCCTGAAAGCTCTCTCCTCCTCAGCCTCGGGTGTGCCGGACTTGACGAAGAACGCCTCCGTGTACCGCTGTAGCGTCCCGCGGTACGCATGCACCCCCCGTCTTATGAGTGTCTTGGCCATCAGGGACGCAAACATGGTCTTGCCCGAGTTGGACCGGCCGCATATGAGGAAATTCCTCTTGGCGGCTGCCTGCGTCTTACTCGTAGGCTTCCTGACAGCGGCGGGGCCGTGTAGCGAGTATGCCCCCTTCAACCAGATGCGGGCGTTTTGTATAAGCGTTTCCCTCTCGTCGGTACTCTCGATGTCCGCCCAACCGATGTCTTGCACATAGACCGGCAGGTTCGCGGCGGCGTATTCGCTGGCATGCCTTTTCGGTCGCATGCATTCGGCGCACTCGATATGCACTTTGTAGTTGCCTGGATCTGGTGTCCAGCCTTGATCCTTGCACGCAGGACAGGTGTATTGTTCCGCCATCACGCCAGCTCCATCAGGTCGGCCATCGTCAGGGTGCGTGAGAAATCCATGGCCTGTAGCTCGTCCTCGGCTGCGGTCAGGACCTTGTCGAACACCCTGTGGCGGCGCATGAGGCGATCCGCCACATTGTGTTCTATCGTGTGATTGGTGATGAAATTCACGACGGTCGTCACCTTGTGCTTCTGCCCGCTTCGGTGCATCCTGCCTATCCGCTGTTTCAGCGTGGCCGGGTTCCAAGGCAGCTCGAAGTTGACCATGGTTTCGCATGTTTGTAGATTCAGCCCGGCCTTCCCGGCGTCCGTCATCACCAGACAGCGGAACTTCTTGTCGTTGAAGTCCCTACGATGCGTGTCGCGCGCCTTGTCCTTCACGCCACCCGATATGATGCGCGGTGCGGAGGAGGCGTCGTAGCACCCGGCCAGCCGCTCTGCTATTAACTTCGCCATCCTCGCCCACTGCGTGAATATCACGACCGAGTGATCGGATCCGAGACACTCCTTGACGAAGCGTTCAAGCTCGTCGAGTTTGGAGCTTTCGTCGCCGGAGGATTCCACCAGGCCAAGGCTGTCGCACACCTCCCGTAGAAGCAGGCTTCTCTGGAGCGGGTTGAGCTTGCTGTCCGGATTGGCGGCCTCGACCTTGATTGTCTCGTACTTCTCCCTCTGCTTTGCGGTAAGATCGATCGCCACGTTCCTGATCACCAGCTCCGGCAGCTCTATGCCGACATCGTCCTTGGTTCTCCTGAGCAGTATGTGTCCGGTGCGTCCCTTGGCCTCTGCAAGGTTGAGGTGTCCTATGATTTGCGTTACCTGCGCCCCGTTTGGCGCCTGGAACCGCCGCATTTTGCAGTAGTGGTAAAGGAAATATACATAGAAGCCTAGGCTGCGATCTCCCAGAAAGGCCAAGATGCTGAGTAGATCCTCCAGCCTGTTTTCTATGGCCGTGGCTGTCAGGGCGTATCGGTACCGTATCCTGTGCTTCGCGCAGAACGCCTTGATGTTTTTCGTGGTCTGCGCGTCAAGGCTCTTTATGCTTGCCGCCTCGTCGAGTATTATCATATCGACTGGCGGCATGTGTTTTAGGTCATGCAGGAACAGTTCGTAGTTCAGCACGAGGACCCGCGCCGCAGGGTCGCGGTAAGCCTCTATTCGCTTGGGCTTTTCCCCACTTACAACCGTGAAGCCGGACGCCAAGCCGGAGACGGCGTCCGGCAGAAGGTATTTCTGCGCCTCGTCCCGCCACTGGCCCTTGATGCTCGCCTTTGTGACCACCATGGCGCGCTGGCAGATTCCACTCTCCATGGCCAAGGCGATGGCTCCGACGGACTGTATGGTCTTGCCGAGGCCGACTGCGTCGCCGAGCAGCAGGCGTTTTGCCGCAAGCATCGTCGCGATGCCTTGTCGCTGATAGGGGTGCGGCATGCAGTCTTCCCTGAACAGCAAGCTGTATGGCGACTCCGCGAATGCCGAGGTTGGCTTGGCCTTCAGGCGCAGGATAGCATCGCTGTGCCTCTTTTGCCTTCGGTATGCCTCTGCTGTCTTCAGCGAGACCCGTATCTCGCCCACATGCTTCCGCAGAACCCGCACCACATCCGGAAGGTATGGTAGCGGGAAAACCCACTGGCCTATCCTGGAGTTGAACTCGCACGACGGGGCGAGCAGGGACACTGCTGTCTCGGCATCTTCAGCCTGCTTTCCGAGGAACTGCATAGAAACGATCCCTCGTGAGGGAAGATGCAGCTTGGCTTTTGCCATGTCGCGCGTCCCCCTATGCTGGCCTGCCAGATATAGTACGCAGGTATGCGCAGAAATCTTGGTTGATCATCAGGGCCTCGTCGGCTTTCGCCCCCTTGAGTGAGAACGCCTTGCCGCATTTCGCGCATGTTATGGTGGACTCCAGTTTGGCGTCTGGAGATATCTCTACCTCGTTCACCTTGCCGCACGAGGGACACTTTGTCATGGCTATGGCGGTAAGGAGGTTGCCTTCCCCGCAATGCGCGAGTATTCTCGATCCAACCAGTTGCACATCGCTTCCGCCGAGGGATTCCGATACTTGGGTACACAGCAGACTCGGGCGCAATGTGGTGTTTCCGGACAGCGCTGCTCTGTAGACAAAAGCGTGTATCCTGTCATCTATGACGGCTGGTATTCCACCGAACGCCGCCAGTGGGTGGTCATTGACCAAAGCAGGATCGACAGACGAACTCCGCGCCTGAGACCCCTCCGTCGAACGAGACCGGCCCGCTGCATCTTGAACACTCAAGGTCAATCACCTCCACCGTATAGCCGAGACGGGACAGCAGCCTGCCTGCGAGCAGCCTGTGGCAGAAACTTCCGCTATACGACCCGTCTTGCCTAGTTCTACCTTTTTTGCACCAGCACGCCAACAATACATCGCCGTATTTGGACAACATGGCATCCAGTTGCCGCCGGGCTTCGCGTATCCTCCCTGGCTCCGACAGGATATCCTTGTAGGATTCTATCCAGTCGCGCCTGTCCTTCGCATGCGGGATGCCGCTTCCGGTAGATGATTGCGGTGCCAACTGGAGTATTGACGGGCCACTGAACCAAGCCGGGTTCCACTTGGCGATGCTGACGATTGGAGGTTTTCCAGGCGGTCTGGACCAAAAGCTGCCGAGCCATATCATGCCGGGGTGACTCCAGCCTTGCGCATGGCGTTTTCTATGGCATCCATGGATTTCGCTACCACTTCGCCCACTGGTTCGGAGGCGTCCAAAACCGCTAGCCTCTCGGGCTCCGATTTTGCGATCGACAGGAATGCGTCTCGCAGCCTGCTGTGGAACTCCAGGTTTTCGGCCTCTATCCGATCAGCCTCTCCGTATTCCGTCTTCTTGCTTCTGCGAAGGCCAGCCTCCGGGTCGATGTCGAGCAGCACGGTCAAATCTGGCTTCCTGCCGACAGTGGCGAAGTTGCTGCCTGCCTCTATGATGTTCGGGTCATGACCTCGGCCGCCTCCCTGGTACGCCATGGTGGAGTCTCTGTGCCTGTCGAGGATGACCACGCATCCGGATTCGAGCCTCGGCGCCACATTCTCCGCGAAATTCTGCGCCCTGTCTGCCAAGAACAGGAGCGTCTCTGCCCGCGGCGACAACTTTGAATCCGGATTGAGTATCTGCTCCCTCCAGCAAGAGCCCAATGCTGTGCAGCCTGGCTCACTTCCGGACCAACAATCATATCCCAAGCTTGTCAAAATCCGGCTTACCTCAGCGCATACGCTGGATTTCCCCGATCCCTCGCCGCCCTCGAATGTTATGAACACACCGCTAGAGCCGCCAGTCATCATCCCTCTCTCCTTCGGCCACATCAAACTGGCCGTACTTCACGGACACCTTCCTGACCATTCCGCCATCGGAAAGTCGGACTTTCGCTATGACGCTCATCTTTCGACGGTTTACGCTAATCACATGCCCAGACATGCCGCTGAATACACCGGATGTGATGGTTATCTTCTGCCCCTTCTCCACATTGGTCATTTCGCTGCGCATGATCTTGGCGTATCTCGCTTCGCTCTCGCGTATTGAACGAAGGGCTTCTGGATCAAGCTCCGCAGGGTCTCCGTGGCCACCAGTGGCGTAGTTGCATATGCCATCTTGCGACAGTATTCCTTCGACATCGGCAAGGTGGCAGATTTCCAGCAAAACATCGTCGTCGAGATCGCACTCTGAGAAAACATATCCCGGATACAGCGCGGCGCCATCGTGTATTGGCAACAGCACCTGAATAACGCACTTGACTCTGCCAATGAACTTTGCGGTCTGAATCTCGCTGCCCTCCTCCACGGCAACTGACAGCCATTTTGTCTGGCTCTTGGCGGAGAGATTCTTGGCGACGGGCTTCTTGGACTTCTTCTTGGCGACGGGCTTCTTGGACTTCTTCTTGGCGGCGGGCTTCTTGGCCTTCTTCTTGGCGACGGGCTTCTTGGCCTTCTTCCTGCGCACCTTCTTTGTGCTTGCCGACGCTTTCTTCCGGCGCTTATCGATCTCCGAACGCGAGGGCATTTTAGCCTCCTTGCGAGCTGCTTCCCTCGCTATTCTATCAGGCTGTCGAATATGCCTTCCTTCTTCGCGTCATCGAGCCATTGCTGGACCGACGCCAGCTTGCCCTTGGCGGCGAACACGGTCATGTGGTACTGGTTGGCTATCGAACGGATCGATTCGGTTCCGGCGATGCATCCGAAGAATATCCGCTGCTCTATCGGACTGAGGTGGGACGACACGATCGTCTTGGCCTGGCTTGCCAAGTCCGACACGGCCTGATCTGGTGCCTCCAGCCTGTAATCGACATCCGCGACCAGCTCTGAGTTCTTGCTTGCGTCGTCCTCCGAACCGGACGATGCTGTGGCGTCCAGCGACTTCATCATCATGTGGGCCGGGACAGCATTCCGCTTCCTTTTGGACACTTGCGGAACAGCGGCGTTGAGCCGATCCAAGCAGCGGCGGGCGGGGATTGATTTTGCCTCGTTGGCCATCTCCTCCAACATCGCTGGAGTGAACGGTCGCTTGTCGTGCGATGTGCGGCATTTCTTAGCCAGCGCAACCACACCTGCGTTGGTTTGCCGTAATCCGGCCAATTTGGCGACGGCTGCGCACATGGCCTCTGTGTCGTATATCGGCTGATGTTCGGCCTTGCCGGCGTCCTCCTTCCGGATCATGTGTACTGTGTTGCGCACGCAGAAGCATCTCTCGGTCACCTTCGCCCAAGCGGTTTGTATGGATCGCCACACATAGGTGCAGAGTTTGACTGGTTTCCCGGTCTTCTTGGATATGTAGTTCGGGTCGTAATACCGATCCCACACCATCCATACAGCAAGCAGCACATCCTGCTCAACATCTTCCGGGCCGACAGTGACTCCGACCACCTGTTGGTAACCCTTGTGGTTCTTGTTTACGAACCCCTGTATGCGTGTTCGCCACGATCGCTTGCCGTCCGGCGGCACCCTGTCAAGCCAATGGATGAATATCGCTTCCTGCTCCGACCTGCACGCTTGACACCTGCCTCCGCGGCGGCCTACCCGCTTTCCCTTGCAGGCGCGGCAACTGTCTGCGGCTAGTCGGAAATCAGCGAAGAGTTCCTCATCCGTCCTTGCTTGGACTCGGTTCGGCTTCAGGGCATCTCGGAATTTCGGTACGCAGGAAGGCGCTTTCTTCCTAGATCGCTTGACTGGTCTTGCTGGCTGCTGTCTGGCTTGTCTTGCTAGCTGATTGTGGTTCCTTGGAGTCGCTTTTTGGCGCGGCACGCACACCTCCCTTTTGAATGTGACCAAGACTATACTATCGCGCGAAGACCCGCTGGACAACCTTGTTTTTATCGGCCTTTGGCGCGCGATTTGACCTGCTCCACGGCCCAATCGAGCGCCTTCTCTCTGGCGACGAGACGGATGGTCTTGGCTCTGAAATCCGCATCTGAATCGAGCCTATCCATCGCGTCCGAATCGTGGGACATTTCTCGCAGGCGGGCGGCGGCCTCGCCTTCGGTCGCAGTTATGGACTGTTGATTAGCTATGTGATCTAGGACCGCCTGCTGTGTGATGTTCGCCTTCAGGGAGTCCCACCTGGCCATCTTCCATTCGGTCTTCGCCGCCTCTATTGCTTCAGTGAGGCAAAGTGACTCAAACACGCTTCCTGCTGGATTCTCGAGTCCGATGCGAGCCTTGACGGCAGCTCTCGCGATGCCGGCCAATTCCGGTCGCTGCCTTGCGTACTGCTCCTCGGAGAAGCCGTGATTGTCTATGAACCGCGCCCAAGCGGCGTCGGCCATAGCGTTTAGGGCGTCGTTCGACATAGTCTCGCAGGCTGCCTCCGCCGAGATGCGCGATAATATGAGCTGTCGGAGAGTCCGATCCGACTCGTGCATCGTAACGCCATCCAGATGGGCTTTGACCTTTGATCGCAAATCCTGAAGCGATGCGAATCCGGCGGCCCGAGCCGTCTGGTCGTCTGGGTTGGAGGACACCATTCTTTTGGCGGACTTTATGGTCACCGAGAAGATCGCCCGTCGCCCGGTAAGGCTCTCCTGCGGATAGTCGTCAGGGAAGCTGACATCGATACGACCGGACTCCCCGGCCTTCAACCGCATCATCTGCTCCTCAAATCCCTCTATGAAACTGGTATCGCCTACCGTGTATTTGAACGCGGTAGCCGAGCCGCCAGGAAAAGGCATGCCGTTCACCGAACCCTTGAAATCTATTGTCAGCTCCGCGCACCCGGAGATCGCGGAACCGTCTGGGACCGCCTCCATCATGTGCGGCCTGCACTTGCGTGCTACCTCCGAGTCTACATCTTCATCGGACAAGTAAGGCGGCGAATACGACACCTCCGACAGAATCCTGTCCAGCTCTAGCGCGGTCACGCGCGGCAAGAATGTCACGGTGCATGTCAGCACGACATCGCCGCTCCCGTCGAGTTGCCCTGAAAACCCGAAGTCGCCGCATGCGACGGCGTCCTCGTCCTGCGACGACGCCGCAAGCTTGTTGAAATACGAATCAAGAACTGGCTTGTACATCTCGTTTGCGCCGAGCCTTTTTTCTGCCAGATTCCTGGGAGCTTTCCCGCGGCGGAAACCCGGTATATCCAACGAGGGTTTGATTGTTTCACTATAATGCGACTTGATTGCTCGCAACATGTCGGCTGACGCGATCGTGGCCGTCACCAGCATTTGTCGCGCGAGCATGTCTCTTTTCACATCCATGTCAACACTCCTCCGGCACCTCGCCCAGTGTTTCCAACAATGACGCTACCTTCTCGACCGTGACGCCGCGGCTGAACCCGGACTGCACGCTCTCGCTGGCCGATCGGCCTATCTCAAGCCTGCGCATGCGATCCTGCACGAGGGATTTGAGGAGTACATACCATGTATCAGCGTAGTTGCCAGTCCTCTTGGCGAGTAACCCGGTTTCTCCGTCGCGGATAACATACTCGTGGTCGTTGCCGTACGACGCCACGCACGCCAAGCCCATCGACATGAACGACCGCAGGTTCTGCGCCGCCTTTCCGACACGGGCGGAGCGGAACGGCACTATTCCTATGTCGCACTCCTGTACGCGGCGGACGCCGCTCTTGTGGTATTCTTCAACAGGCATTACATAATCTATGTCTGCGAATGGGACCTCGCGGAGGAATTTGTCTACCATGCCGCGCAACGCTGGCCGCGACGCCAAATCCGGATGGTTATCCGCCCTGAACCCCTGCAACAGGAGTTCCACTCCGAACTCGTCCCGCAGCTTCCTGAGAGCTGGCGCGATCTCGGAGAAGTCCTCGTAGTACGCGTTGGCCCAATGCTCCGCCCAGACGATCTTCACTGGCATGTCGTCTGGCTTGCTGCTCCTGTCCACGAACGGGTACACCTCGGTATCCGTCATGCTATGTATCAGGTGGACATTGCCGTTGTGCGCCTTCGCCTCGGCCTGCACGAACGTGCTTCCGGCGGCGACGGCATCGGCCATGGCGACCATGCCTCTGTGATCCTCCGAAGTGTCGTGGTCGTCCACATCGTATATCAGCTTGCACCGCTCAATATGTTCGTCGAAATGCGCGGGCTTCAGTTGCTTGGCATCCATCTTCTGGACATACAGAACAGTGCCGTCTGGCGACTCGTCTAGGAAACACCTCTTTATGTCCTCCCTGAAATTCGAGTCCACGACGAGGCACCGAAAGCCGCGGTCCTCCAGCTCGTCTGCGACCTCGTAGACTCTTAGGTGCGAGCTTGGGCGCTCGTTCATGGTGCCGGCTGGAAAGAAGATGACCATGTCACGCCCCGCTGACATCTATGAAGGCCTCTAGCTTCGAGTAACACGGGAAATCAAGGCAATCGACACGCCTAGTGCGCCACAGCTCAAATGGGTGTCCGAGTATTGACAGCATCTCTGACAGCGAGTCCTTCGTGTGGAATGTCCAGTGGGCGTGCGCCTTCCCTACCCTGTCTTTGAACTTGCGGCCCCTGCCGTTCTCCAGCATGTGCGTGAACGTGATCGCGTGTTTTTTGAGGCGATCCAGATCGGTACAGTCCGGCGTGGTGATGGCAACGCATTTCTTGGCCACGCGGCACGCCTCCTGCATGGCGCGGAGGACATCGTTATCTGTCCGCAGGTGTTCGATGACCTCGACAAGCATTACCGTATCGAACAACTTTGCCTTGAACGGTATCTTCCTGCAGTCGCCGACGCGGAATCTGAAGTTCGGGAACTGCTCCTGGCATCGCGTAACCAATGTCTCGTCGATGTCCATCCCGCGGTAGCCCTGCTTGTGCTTGATGGCCCACTCCGCCCATCTCCCCTTCCCGCAGGCGGCGTCCAGGATTGTCTTGCCGCACCTGTCGCGGAGGGCGGAGTTGAAACCCCTGTATCCTGGCGGATCCGTCTCCGGGAACTGCGTGTCATCATAGCTTGACATTTTCCACCTCCTTAACTGAGTCCTAATTTGGACAAAGTCCGGCTCCATCTCCCGGCGCGTTCCGCGTACGAGTGTTCTGACCGCATCCGTTTTATCAGTGCGGCGCGATCTATGTTCCTCCGAAGGGTTTTCCTTATCTCGTCGGAGGCCGCCTTGGCGTCGCCGAATGGAAACGGTACGCTCAACCTGTAATCCCGGCACAGGAAGGACTCCGGCAACTGATCGTCGCACACCACTGGCAACCCGCACGAGACATACTCCCATGTCTTGCACGAAGCTATGTTCTGTCTTTCCCGAACGCTCAGGGAGATTCCGACATCGGCATGCAGGATGTATTGGAATGTCCGGTCGTACGACGGCGACGGCAGGAAGCTGACATTCTTGGCTGTGAACAGCTTGTCTATCTGCGCCATTCGCTCGTCATGCACATCTTGGTTAGCGTCGTCGTCGTGTACAACCAGTATCCTCTTTATGCCGTCTCCGCGAACCTTTCCGCTGACTATGTAGAAGTCCGCTTCCGGCGTGGCGAGCGCTATCTCATTGAGCCGCTTCGACATGCTTGGGCGGCAGTTGTCGTTTAGCCTCCCAAGGTAAAGTACCACTGGTCTCCCGGACTCACGACTGGCTGCATATGGATCTGGTCCAGAGGCGACATCCGGCCTGTCTGGTACTACCGAGGGAGGGCAATAGAACGACTCGCAATCGAGCGAGCATGTCGCGTTCGGCGCCGACAGTCCTACCGCGCGAACGCGGGATATCCCGAACTCGTTAAAGACCTCGTCGCGGTGGACGGCGCGAACAGGGTGATCCGACTGAATCACCACTGGCAATTCCTTGAGGTACTCCGAGAGTCTTTGGGCTATCTCCGAACCTATCGCATAACGCTCATACTTCCCCTCGAACGCGCAGTCCAGCAGCAGCCTGTACGAAGGGCCTATCAGGTGGCAGAAAATGACATCAAACTCTCCGAACTTCGGTATGTCATCAAACGGGGCGAAGAGCATGCCTGGTGGCGGCTCCTTCCTCGGCGGCCAGTTACCGTACACCGGACAGACAACCTCGTGTCCAAGCCCGGCCATCTCGGCTCCCATCCAGAAACTGCGCGTGGAGGACACATGGTAAAGCTCCTCGTACGCTGATGCGATCCGTGACGGATGGCTGAAATATAGTATCCTCGCCATTCTTAATGCCCCAATGCAGTGTCTATGCGACGGTTGACATCCGCCGGATCCACGGCGGAGTTCTCCCGATAGTACAGTATATCGGCGCTTTTGTTGTTGACGCCACACCTAGCCAGCGGGTGGCCTATGTGGCAGACCACGGATGTCACGGCTCCTGAAGCAGCCACATGGCTGAAGCCGGTGTCGCAGCCAACATACAGCGACGCGCCTCGGACAACGGCGCACAGTTGCAGAAGGCTGCCGGACACCCTGTCGCCTTCTTCCGCGTCGGCGGACGGCAAGCTGATCGAAACCGGCCTGAGTCCGGCGGTCAAGCATGCAGCCCGGAAATGCCTCCATATGGCCGTCCGTGCGCTTCCGGGCGGGATTTTGCTTTCCGACGAAGATGCCCATGTCAGGACGCCGTGAGGAGAACCAAGCGATGTGGGCGGTATGTCCAGCATAGGTGGCGAGTTTCCGCAGGAAGTGCCTAGTATCTCATCTATCCTCTCGGTGATGTGTAGCGAATCTCGTCGGTGCCTCTGCCCTGAGAACGGGTGATCCAGATTGTACACCGTCTCGCCAGCGGCTTGCAGTTCGCTCCTCAGACGCTTGGCGTCCCTTGGTCCGGAGATTAGAAGAAGGCTGTCGATCACACCTCCACCGAGAAACAGATCGGCGTATTTTGGTTCTGTCGCGATACACAGTTCGCCAACTCCGGGCTTGCTGCGCAATTCGCGCAGAGCCATTTGGGCTAGGACGATGTCCCCCAGCCCTCCTCGCATCACGACATAGGTTCTCTCTCGTGTAGCCATTTAGCCACTCAACTCCATCAGGAAGGCATGGAGCCTTTCGCAGTGCGCCTCCATCGAATTTGCCGAAACTCGTCCAGCGCACACCTTTATGAACCTCTCCCCGCTCGCGGGATCGGACATAAGCCTTTCTGCGTTCTCCATGAATCTCTCGTTGTCCCGGACGACCCA
>VAPC010065148.1_pt1 | contig 13526 bp, 12 predicted proteins | sample 3395121 | NCBI WGS metagenome assembly VAPC01 (sample SAMN08290434, study PRJNA428436) | hydrothermal vent metagenome | isolation source: Deep-sea hydrothermal vent chimney | place: Indian Ocean: Southwest Indian Ridge | depth 1711 m m
GGATCTCTCCTGATCTATGCAAACTAAAAATAGGTAAAGAACTATTTACCCGATCGGGACCGACGCTCGTTGATACACTGGTGTCTAAAGGCTTTGATATTTTCCTTGACCTCAAATTTCACGATATACCCAATACCGTCAAGAGAGCCGTGTATGCGGCAAGCCAACTCGGTGTGTGGATGCTCGACGTACACGCACTAGGCGGCTACTCCATGTTACTTGCGGCACGGGAAGGCATCGATATGGCCGGTACCAATCGGCCTTACCTGATAGCTGTCACCGTTTTAACGAGCCATTCACAGGAAGATCTGGAGCAACTCGGAGTCGATCAGGAAATACCTGAATTTGTCGATCGATTGGCCGACCTGGCCATAAGTGCCGGGCTGGATGGACTGGTATGTTCGGCACGGGAAGCTAAACTCCTCCGTCACAGGCTGGGCAATAGTCCAATACTGGTAACCCCGGGCATCAGGCCGGTTGGGGCAAAGTCGGATGATCAGCGCCGTACCGTGACCCCCGAGCGGGCTATAGCTGATGGTTCCAGCTATTTGGTCATAGGTCGACCGATTACGCAACATGTGGATCCCGCAGCGGCGATTGTCGCGATTAACAAGTCAATACTCGACTGAAGTAGTTATTCGACAACAATGCCGCTTAAGTCACATACTACACACAGGCGGTAGCGATAGATCAGTCTTGTTCACCCTGTTTTTACTGGGCTTAGTTCACTTATTGCAATATGCGGCTTAAGCTTGATGACAGTCTGGAGTCGAATCGTTACACTATCGTTAGTTATTTTTTTAAGAAGAATTCATGGATCCAAAATTCCTCGATTTTGAACAACCGATCGCCGAACTTCAGGCTAAAATCGCCGAACTTCGGTATGTTACCGATGATGCGGAAGTTAATATTTCAGAAGAAATTCAAACACTGGACAAGAAGGCAGAAAGTCTTACCTCGGCAATATTTGCCAAACTGACACCATGGCAAGTTTCTCAGATATCTAGACATCCAAACCGACCCTATACGATCGACTATATCGAACGTATATTTACCGATTTTGAGTATTTGCATGGCGACCGGGCGTTTGGAGACGACAAACCTGTCATTGGAGGTATTGGAAGGTTAGAAGGCAAGCCTGTCATGTTAATAGGCCAACAAAAGGGTCGAGATACGCCCGAGAAAATCAAACGTAATTTTGGAATGCCGAGACCGGAAGGATATCGCAAGGCATTGCGACTCATGAAAATGGCAGAAAAATTCAAAATGCCTTTAATTACCCTGGTGGATACACCGGGTGCCTATCCTGGTATTGGTGCCGAAGAGCGGGGCCAAAGCGAAGCAATTGCCCGTAATCTGTACGTGTTAGCCGATCTAAAAACACCCATCATTTGCACCATCATTGGTGAAGGTGGATCGGGTGGGGCGCTTGCAATTTGCGTGGGAGATAGAATTAACATGTTGGAGTATTCCACCTACTCTGTGATTTCACCGGAAGGTTGCGCGTCAATACTATGGAAGAGTGCCGATAAGGCCCCACAGGCAGCCGAGGCGATGGGAATAACCGCCGATCGCCTGCTGTCGTTGAAACTCGTAGACAAGGTGATCAAGGAGCCTCTCGGTGGCGCTCATCGCGACTACGACCAGATTGCAAAAGACCTGAAGCTTAGCCTGATAGAGAATATTGAAACCCTTGAATCAGTCAGTATTGATAAATTACTCGATCAGAGGTATCAGAAATTAATGAATTTTGGCCAATATAAAGAAGGCTGAAATTATTTCGGATAGCATCTTGCACAGCTGTCTGAAATCAATTCCTGACAATATTGAGCGCCTGGTGCTGGCCTTTAGCGGGGGGCTTGATTCTTGTGTTTTACTGCATTTGCTGATCTCGAAATCACATGCTTATAGCGTTCAGCTCTGGCATGTCAATCATGGATTGCAGGAATCAGCCGAGGATATGGAAACTTTCTGCAATACGCGGGCCAGGGATTATGGGCTCGAAATAAAAACCAGCCATCTACACCTTGACCCGCATGCGGGTAATCTGGAATCTAAGGCTCGGCAGGCTCGTTACGCCTTATTCGAACGGGAATTAACCCAGGCTGACTGTTTATTGACAGCTCATCACGCCGATGACCAGGTCGAGACATTTATGCTCAATGCATTGCGCGGCTCGGGTAGCGCCGGACTAAGGGGCATCGCCAAATGCAGGGCAATCGGGCAATCGATACTGCTCAGACCATTGCTCGATATTTCCAGAAAAGAGCTATCGACATACGCCAGGCATAACAAAATCGAATGGTTCGAAGACCCCAGCAATGCTTCTGATCGATTTGACCGGAATTATTTGCGTCAACAGGTCGTTCCGCTAATAAAAGCCCGGTGGCCCGGGTATGCTGGTTCAATACGCTCGGTCATCGAGATCCAGGCAGAAACCGAGGCTCTACTGGAAGACCTCGCTGCGCAGGATTACACGGCTGTTCCAAACCTATCAAATCAGGAAAAAACTGATTCCCTGTGCAAACTGGCCCTATTAAAATTTATCCCGGCTCGGCAAAAAAACCTGATTCGCTACTGGATCAAAAAAAACGAATGTGCCAGTTTGCCGCAAACCAGGTTAAACGAGTTATTGAATCAACTGCGAACGAAAAGAAATACAGGGCCGATAATTCGCGCCAAAGGATACAGTATTCGAATTTACAATCAGCGCTTGTTTATCGTGCCGGAGGGAGAGCCACAGCCATTACAGTCGGAATATAATTTTGATCGCTCTCCCGTATTAAAAATCGAGGAAATCGATCTGAAAATACGCAGGAGTAAGATTTTTCGTCACCTGGGTAAAAACGACACCGGACAATCGATCACCTTGATGTTTCGACTTCGTACCAATGTACCAAACCCTGCACAGCATCGCCTGAAACGCCTGTTCCAGAAACATAAGGTACCACCCTGGAAAAGGTCGATCACACCACAAATATATCTCGATGACGAATTAGCCGGGTTATGGTGTTAAAAGAGTACTAGATGATCGACCCAATCGATAAAGACAAGGTATTCGCCAAACAATTGAGCGAAATAAAAGCTTTTGAATTCAACGAAGGCGTGGCCAACGTGTTTCGGGATATGATTTCCAGATCGGTTCCGGGTTATGGGTTGTTATTGCACCTGATTGGGCTTTACGCCCGGGTGTTCGTACAAAAGCGCAGTAATATTTACGATCTGGGGTGCTCGCTTGGTGATGTTTCGCGAATAATAGCCGAACAAATCAGTGCTATGGATTGTTCGATATACGCAATCGACAATTCTCCAGCGATGATCGAGAAATGCCAGGCACAGCATGCAGACACAGGTCATATTCAATGGCTTTGCGAGGATGTGCAGTCTATTGAGATACGTAATGCTTCCCTGGTCGTATTAAATTTGACTTTACAGTTTATTAACCCAGATAACAGGGCAGATTTGATTGGCAATATCTTTCGAGGTCTTAATCCTGGTGGGGTACTGATCCTCACGGAAAAAGTCGTACTGGAGAAGTCGATCGATAACCAGCGCATGGTACAACTGCATCAGGCGTTTAAAAAGAGTCAGGGATACAGCGATCTGGAGGTCAGTCAAAAACGTACAGCACTGGAAAATGTACTGGTGTGCGATTCTGATTCGGTTCACCAGCAAAGGCTCGAACAAGCTGGTTTTAGCGAGATATACCAGTGTTTTCACTGCTTTAACTTTAACTCCTATCTTGCGATCAAATAATGGATTATTCCACTTTATTTAACCACCTGCGAAAAGCCGGTTTCAGCCAGTGGGTTGATCAACTAGAGACACAGCAAAAAGACTGGTTGATTCATCATGGTGATTATGCCCGCTGGTCTGAGGCTTTGTCGCGTTTACCTCCTATTAACGATTTACAGGTATATCTCGACCGCTCGGCAGTGACTATCTCCGGCGTTTGTGAGAATAACGATGCATTACTCAAGGCATTAAAATCGCTGATGCCCTGGCGTAAAGGCCCTTATCAATTCTCGAACATACTGATTGATTCCGAATGGCGCTCAGATTTCAAATGGGAACGACTCAAGACACATCTTTCACCGCTCGAAAATCGACGCGTACTCGATATTGGTTGTGGCAACGGATACCACTGCTGGCGCATGCTTTCAGAGGCGCCACAATTTGTCGTTGGTATAGAACCCGCAGTACTGTTCAACTTGCAGTTCCAGGCGGTACAAAATTATATAAACAGGCCGGATATTTTTCTGTTACCTATAGGCGTAGAACAGATGCCAGCCGAAATGGACTGGTTTGATACGGTATTTTCTATGGGAATTTTATATCATCGCAAGAGTCCGATCGATCATCTCCTGCAGTTGAAAGGGTTACTCCGAAGTGGTGGTGAATTATGCCTGGAAACACTGGTAATCGATGGTGGAAAAGGTGATATTTTACTACCCAAAGATCGCTATGCTCGTATGAAAAACGTATGGTTTATACCCAGTGCGTCTGAGCTGGCTAACTGGCTGGAACGCTGTGGCTTCAAAAACATTAGAATTGCTGATATTTCTGTAACCACGCCTGAAGAGCAACGGGTTACCGAGTGGATGCAATTCGAATCACTCCCGGATAGTCTCGATAATCAAGATACTGATCTGACCGTAGAAGGGTTACCTGCCCCGAAAAGGGCCATATTATTTGCGAACAAAGTGTAATCCTGAGTTGATCCAGATTGTCATCAAATAGGGATTCTGCTATCGTTTCCGTCCAACCTATGTAAGACATTTCGAAGAAATTATTTTTTAGGAAGTGTCCCGAATTCATACTATTATATTTCAAGGACTATGAGCCGATTTATATTTATTACCGGTGGTGTTGTATCGTCACTGGGCAAGGGTATTGCATCCGCATCCCTGGGAGCAATACTCCAGGCGAGAGGACTCAGCGTTAACATGATCAAACTGGATCCTTATATCAATGTTGATCCTGGCACCATGAGTCCATTTCAGCATGGCGAGGTCTATGTTACCGACGATGGCGCAGAGACCGACCTGGATCTGGGGCATTACGAACGATTTGCCGGTATACGCTGTTCGCAAAGCAGTAATTACACCACGGGCCAGATATACGAAAATGTCATCGCCAAGGAACGACGTGGGGATTATCTTGGTGCCACGGTTCAGGTTATTCCCCACATTACCGACGAAATTAAGAGACTGGTGCTCGATAGTACCAACAATGCCGACATCGTACTGGTAGAAATCGGTGGTACCGTGGGCGATATAGAATCGCTACCTTTCCTGGAGGCTATACGACAACTTGGATTCGAGCTGGGGCACGATAACGTACTTTACATACACCTGACATTGATTCCATATTTACCGGCAGCCGGGGAGATCAAAACCAAGCCGACACAACATTCGGTCAAGGAACTTCGTTCAATCGGTATTCAGCCCGATATATTATTGTGCAGGGCCGATCGTGAAATTCCGATCGAAGAACGCAGGAAAATTGCACTCTTCACCAATGTAACAGAAGAGGCAGTCATTTCCGCGGTCGATGTGGACCATATCTATAAAATTCCACGCGAATTGCACGAACAGGGGCTGGACGAAATTGTCGTAAAACATTTCGCCCTGAATTTACCACCAGCAGATTTAAGCGACTGGGATCGGGTCGTAACGGCGCTTGAGTCACCTGAACATGAGGTCAACATCGGTTTCGTGGGTAAATACGTCGATCATACCGACGCTTATAAATCACTCAATGAATCGCTTGCTCATGCCGGTGTCCATACTCGTACTAGAGTCAACGTTATCAAAATCGATTCGGACTCACTGGAAGCCGACGGTATCGACAGTCTAAAAGATCTGGATGCAATCCTGGTACCCGGAGGATTCGGAAGTCGTGGTATCGAAGGCAAAATAGTGGCGGCCAATTACGCGCGCACTCACCGGGTACCCTACCTGGGTATATGCCTGGGGATGCAGGTAGCGGTAATTGATTATGCTCGAAATATACTCGGTCTGCCCAAGGCACACAGCTCTGAATTCAACCCGAAAACCCCCGATCCTGTCATCGCCCTGATATCCGAGTGGCTCAACCACGATGGCTCGATCGAAAAACGCGACGAAAATTTTGATTTGGGCGGTACTATGCGACTAGGTGCACAGGTTTGTAAGCTGGTTCCAGGTACCTTGACTCGCAAGGCCTACGGAACGGACGAAATCCGTGAGCGACATCGTCATCGTTACGAGTTTAACAATAACTATCTCGATAGGCTGCAGGAAGCAGGCCTGGTGATTTCGGGGCTTTCTATTGATAACGAACTGGTAGAAATGATAGAGCTTTCTGGCCACCCGTGGTTTATCGGATGCCAGTTTCATCCAGAATTTACCTCGCAGCCTCGCGAGGGGCACCCTCTGTTCAACAGTTATATTACGGCAGCGGTGAATTACAGCCAGGAAAAAACAAAATGACGAGTATAAGCAAGGTGATTGGGCGCGAGATTTTAGACTCGAGGGGCAACCCGACGGTCGAAGCCGAGGTGACTTTATCGACTGGCGTGGTTGGAAGAGCTGCTGTCCCATCGGGTGCATCGACTGGCGAGCGTGAAGCAATAGAATTGCGCGATAACGATAAAAGCCGTTATCTGGGCAAGGGAGTCACCAGGGCGGTCAGTCATATCGATAATGAAATAGCAAGCCTGGTGATTGGCCGCGATTGTAACGATCAGGGCGGGCTGGATAATGCGATGATTGCTTTGGATGGTACTGACAACAAGAGCTCGCTTGGTGCCAATGCCCTACTGGCGGTTTCTCTGGCCAATGCGCAGGCCGCTGCATCGCAGTCGCAACAGCCCCTTTATCGATTTCTCGGTGGCGATAATGCAAGAACATTACCCGTACCGATGATGAATATTATTAATGGTGGCGCCCATGCTAACAACAGTGTGGATATGCAGGAATTCATGATATTGCCGGTGGGCGCGCCGAGATTTTCCGAAGCACTACGCTATGGAACCGAAGTATTCCACTCGCTGAAATCCGTACTAGGAAAAAAAGGCTTGAATACAGCGGTAGGCGACGAGGGTGGTTTTGCCCCCGATCTGTCGTCCAATGAAGAAGCCATCGAAGTGATACTTGAGGCGATAGAGCAAGCCGGTTTTAAAGCGGGTGACGATATTTGCCTCGGACTGGATATCGCCAGTTCTGAATTCTACGAAGGCGGGCGTTATTTGCTCGCCTCCGAAGATAAGTCATTTGATGCCAGTGGTTTCGCCGATTATCTAACATCCTGGGTGAGTCAATATCCGATAATTACCATCGAAGACGGGATGGATGAAAGTGACTGGGATGGCTGGGCCATACTGACGGAGAAACTGGGAGATAAAATTCAATTGGTCGGTGACGATTTATTCGTGACCAACACAGAGATTTTTTCACGTGGCATCGAAAACAATATTGCCAACTCGATTCTGATCAAATTGAACCAGATAGGAACGCTGAGTGAAACACTCAGCGCGATATCCATGGCACACGGTTCCAACTACACCACGGTAATTTCACATCGTTCAGGCGAGACTGAAGATGTTACCATCGCCGATCTCGCCGTTGCCACTAACGCGGGCCAGATCAAAACCGGATCCCTTTCACGTTCGGACCGGGTCGCGAAATACAATCAGTTACTACGTATCGAATCTCAATTAGGAGCCAACGCGATCTATCCAGGCAAAAAGGCATTTTCTAGTTTATAGCTATTAGCTATTTCCAGGTTCCGATGAATCGATGAAAATACTGATTACTGTATTAATCCTTTTGCTCATCGGCCTGCAATACAAGCTATGGCTTGGCGATGGTAGTCTTTCTGAAGTAGTGCAGTTGTCGAAAGAACTGGAGCGCCAGAAGGATAAGTTACGCTTGCTTGAAGATCGCAATAAAATACTCGAAGCTCAGGTGCTCGATTTGCAAAATGGACTCGACGCGATCGAAGAAAAGGCGCGTAACGATCTCGGTATGATTAAACAGGGAGAAACATTCATCCAGTTGATACCCAGGCAAGACAGCGGCACCGATGACCAGCTACTCGAATAACCCTCCGATTTGGGCGATTGTGCCCGCTTCCGGGGTGGGTGAGCGGATGCGAAGTTCAGTGCCGAAGCAGTATTTGAAGCTCGGGGATAAAACCATAATTGAACACACTCTGGATAGACTACTGTCCTTTGACGGAATTATTGGTGTCATCCTGGTGTTACGGGCAGATGATAGCGACTGGCCAGGTTTAAATTACCAGTCAGAAAAACCTGTTCTCACCACTACCGGCGGGGAGGAGCGCAAACATTCGGTTTTTAATGGCTTGCTTAAGTTGAAGGAACTGGATTTGAATGATCCGTATGCGTTAGTACACGACGCCGTAAGACCACTAGTGACGCATAAAGATTTGGCTTGCCTGGTCAAAGCGGCAACAAACCACGAAGCCGGTGCCTTACTCGCATTACCAATTTCCGATACGATAAAAAAACAGGACGAGCAGGGTAACAGTAACAAATCAATAGAACGTGAAGGCCTCTGGCGCGCCTTCACACCGCAATTATTTCGAGCCAGTTTGTTACATAAAGCACTCGATTATGTGCTTCAAAATAATCTGAAGATTACCGACGATGCCGCGGCTATAGAGGCGCTGGGGATGAAGCCCAAACTGGTTTCCTGTAGTGCCGAAAATATCAAGCTGACCAACCCGGAAGATCTATCCCTGGCAGAGCAAATATTATCGCGACAATCAGCCCGGGTTGATGGCTCCACCAGAAATTGAGTAGGTAAATTACCCCTGCAGGATCGAATTCATTCGACCAATAATCAACCGAATAAAGCCTGTAGGGTCGAATTCATTCGACCAATAACAACCGAATAAAACCTGTAGGGTCGAATTCATTCGACCAATAATAAGCGAACAAAGCATGTGGGGTCGATCGAATTCATTCGACCAATAATCAATTTATTTGAGCCACCGACAGGCCATTGTGGCTGTTCAAACCATAGACATCAATAGTATGACAAACAGAATAACCACACCAAGAGGAACGATGTATCCCATCCAGTCCTTTGCCGTACCTTTAGGGGTATTTTTGATGGCATGTCGCACACGGGGAAATATCATGAATAGCATTGCGATCAAAAATAATGCAGAACCAATTTTAAGCCAGTCCATAATAGTTACCGTGAAAAAAATAAGCCCCGAATACGGGGCTTATTCATAATCTTGTTGAGCAGAAAAAATCTAATCGTCGCCAAATGCACCCAGCAAATGTAACAGCGCCTGGAACAGGTTCAGTATAGATAAAAATAATCCGGCAGTCGCCATGATGTAGTTGGTTTCCCCGCCATGGATCAATGCAGACGTCTGGTAAAGAATCATGCCGGCCATGATCATCACGATTGCTGCATTAATGGCGAGGAACAGGGCAGGTACCGCGAGGAAGATATTCAATATTGCTGCACCGATTACTACCAGCAATCCAATCATCAAAAATCCACCCATGAAGCTAAAATCTTTACGCGTGGTGAGTGCGTAACCCGACAGGCCCAAAAATATAGCGCCGGTACCACCCAGTGCTGTCATGACAATACTCGGATTGACCGCCAGGTAGTAACTGATAATCGGCCCTAGCCCGAAACCCAGTAATCCCGTGATGCCAAACAATACGGGTATGCCGCTAGCCGAATTTGCCGTTCTCGGGAGTACGAACCAGAGCAGTACGATTCCAACGATGGTAGCTACCAGGCCCTGGCCGAAGGAAGTATTCATTAAAACACTGGTAAAAGCAGTAATTCCACTAAAAATCAGCGTCATGGATAACAACAAATAAGTATTTCTGATTAACTTATTAGTTTGTAGAACCGCTCCCTGAGGGCGAGCTATTGTGGTGTTTAATTGCATTCCTATCTCCAATTATATAGTCATTCGACTAATTGTAACCATTCTAAGTTCCGTCCCATATGAATTCAAGCAAATATTAATTTCATATTTCAAGGGCGAACACCTGGTAAAAAACTGTCTCTTTATGAATTATCAGATGGGGCTGGGATTGGAGCTTTCAAGGGCATACCTTTACGCCAAATACCTGATGACTCTCAGTTCCAAATGATTATAATACCCCAGCATTCCCGTCGGTCTTTTCCATTGCTTGTACTACGGGTAAATAGAAGATTTCTGGAGAGCTGGCTGAGCGGCCGAAAGCGGCGGTCTTGAAAACCGTTGAGGAGAAATCCTCCGGGGGTTCGAATCCCTCGCTCTCCGCCATATACAAAGCCCCTAAGAAGGGGCTTTCATCTCTCTTTAAAACTCCTATCCTATATCTTCGATACCCCTCAATTAGCAATCTAAGGCGTTAAATTAACTTCTGGCACCCATTCCCAGGTTTTAGGCGAAAGGGGCACAGAAATGAGTATTATGCTAATTTCAATGTGAAAACAGGGACTTACTTATCCCAATACTGAAAATGTACTGTCCTGATTGATTTCCCGAAGTCGTGAAAAGGTTCCAAGATTGATATCGTGATTAACGTTCTCGAGTCTATAAAGCATGGGCTGTTTATCGTGATCATTGCCAGACTCACAGAATTCGATTAGCTCCGCCATTACCTTTCCGGCGACCGGTGCATTCTTGAACTGGTTTCCGCTGGAGCCGCAGGCCATATAATAACCTTCGACACACGAGCGATCGTAGATAGGGAGCCAATCTTCGGTCACATCGTAAAGGTCCACGCAGCCTTTCATATTATTTGGGATACCGAGGCCTGGAATGCGTTGCCCCAGGCGTTGTGCCAGCAAAGTCCACTGATCCGAGAAATTTGAATCGTAATTGTCAGGATCGACGTACTCGTGGGAGTCGCAGGGCGGGTCTTCGCTACCGATCAGGATATTGTTGCCTATTTCGGGGCGTGAGTAGACCGCCACATCGCTATCTGCAACTACGCTCGCGAATGATGAGTAGTCGATGCCATCGGGTGCAGACACATGTGCCACTTCCTGGCGTAGTGCCCGGGTCGAAATATTCATGTCCTTTTCAGCACCGGCAATGGCATTGATCTGGCAGGAATGGGGTCCGGCGACATTAATTACCACGGGGGCATCGATGCGAGTGCCATCGTCGAGCACCACACCCTGGACTTTAGCATTGTGAGTGGGTATTTCCCTGACGCGGCTGTTAAAACGAAATTGCCCACCAACCCGTTCGGTAGCAAGCTGAATATTCTTCGTTGCAAATTGTGGATCTGAAATGTAGCCACCTTTCGGGAAGAAAATAGCACCGTCGAGTTGCCCCCCACTCGGTTCGCCGAAATCCGGATCATCCAGGATCTTTGCGGGTGCGAAATTCGAAAGATTGTAAAACGGATAACTTTCCATTATTTGTTCTTTTGACCAGTGCTCGTAGGGAATACCGAGGGTATCCAGGTGGGCGATTTGTTTGCGAAGGCCGTCATTGAGTGTTGTCTTCATGACTAATGTGCCGTTCTCGTTGAAACTCGCCAGCAATTCTTTTTGGGGAGCCTGTAAATAGTTCGCCCACTCTTTCCAGTAATGGTATCCGTCATAGGCCATCGCACAACCGTCAAGTGTCGAGTAGTAAAGCCTGATAATGGCACAGGAATTCGATGTGGAACCGTATCCGGCTGCTGGTAGCATGTCGATATTCAGCGTGCGGCGCCCTTTTTTCGATAACTCGTAGCCGATTGCAGCGCCAATAATTCCAGCACCAACGATAACCACATCGTATGTATTGTTGTTCATATATAGTCAGTTTCTATTTAATGGGAGATGATCCGATATTAGCGTGACCGGTGTCTCTATGGAATACCTTTCGATTTAATAGTCTTCACATTTTTTACGAGTCTCGTATAACCTGACTCTCACGCTTGACGTGCGTGCCCCGTACAGGGGTTTTTTATAGCCCCATCGTTTACAGTTTTCAGCAACTTCAGCATAATGAGCTGCCTTTCTATTCCCGTCTAACGCATGCTCAAGCCTACGCATAGATTCCAGTGGCAATCGCAATCTGCTTTCATAGTGGTTGCAGCGGGTGCTACCTTGAGTTTGAACGATTTCCTTACTTTCCCAATTCTCGCTGGGCAAAATGGCGGAGGGGCTTTTTTATTACTCTACGTGTTTTTCCTCCTGGTGATGGGCTTACCCTTATTAATGGGAGAATTATTGATGGGTCGTTTAAGTCGACTCGACCCCGTTGGGTCCTTCGAGATTCTTGCGAAAAAAAATCGCGCTTCGACCTCCTGGAAATTTGTAGGGTTTATTTCCGTGATAGCGGCTTTTCTCATCGTTGCTACTTTCAGTGTAATAGCAGGTTGGTCTTTGTCTTACCTGATTAAGTTTAGCCTTGGATTTTTTAACCAGGTATCCGTCGACCAGGTGAGTATTCGGTTTGACGAATTTATCGCAGATACCGAGCGAATGGCGCTGTGGCATACGCTGTTCGTGATTTTGCTGGTATCCACCAGTGCGCAGAGTCTCAGGGTCGGTATAGAAAGGATATCGCTGTTACTCATCCCGGGCCTGGTGTTTTTACTCCTCGTTGGTTTGGTTGTTTCTGTTTACTCCCCCGGATTCGATCAAAGCGTAAGATATTTGCTCTATGCCGATTTTTCAGCACTGGATTCGAATGCGCCTTTACAAGCCTTGCAAAGAGCTTTTTATACCCTGGCACTGGGCACGGGGGCGATGATCGCTTATGGCAGTTATTTACCGCGAAACTGTTCAATAGGTTACATCGCGTTGTTGGTAATTGTAATCGATTTTATCTTTTCGATTCTGATTGGGTTAAGCGTTAATGCGTTAATATATTCTGCTGATATTTTGCCGGATATCGATAATCAATTTGCGTTTCGAGTATTTCCTGTTGTATTTAATCAACTGGGGTTGGGTCAACTGTACGGCTTCCTGTTTTATTTGATGCTGACTCTCGCGGCCCTGACTACCTCGATCGCCCTGATGGAAGGACCCGTTTGCTATGTTCAGCGACTATTTCAAATAAGTCGAATAAGAGCGGTTTCATTGCTTGCATTCGGTATCTGGTTTTTTGGCCTGGGCGTGATATTTTCCTATAATGTCTGGAATGAGGGTGGCTTTACCCTGGCGTTATTTTTCGGAGACGAAGCGGTTCGACTGGTTAAAAATGCAGGGTTCAATGATATTGTAATATTTCTTTCCAGCCGATTGATACTACCTTTGGCAGCACTCATGCTGTGTTTATTTGTCGCCTGGGTGCTTCCGCGTCAGATCAGTTACCGGCAGCTTGGGCCTGGTGGTAGAATCTGGTTTGAAATCTGGAATTACTTTATGCGATATGTGACACCCGTATTATTGTTAGCGGTGACTCTCAGCGCGATAGGAGTAATTTAAATAATGCCAAGTATTCATCGTAGCGCACTGATGCCTTATTCTGCACATACTATGTATGAAATCGTGAGCGATGTTGCTAGATATCCGGAATATTTACCCTGGTGTGGCGATTGCAAGATA
>VAPC010550396.1_pt1 | contig 13522 bp, 13 predicted proteins | sample 3395121 | NCBI WGS metagenome assembly VAPC01 (sample SAMN08290434, study PRJNA428436) | hydrothermal vent metagenome | isolation source: Deep-sea hydrothermal vent chimney | place: Indian Ocean: Southwest Indian Ridge | depth 1711 m m
ACCCACTATTAGTGCCGGGGTAATGATCGCAAACGTCATCTGGAAGATTATAAAAACCGTTTCCGGAATACTTCCGGATACACTTTCAACACCTACACCCGACAGAAAAGCTGTTCCCAGTCCGCCAAAGAATGAATAGAAATTGTATACTCCTTCCTGCATGCCTGCAGTGTTAAAAGCAACACTGTAGCCATAAATGACCCACAAGATCGTTACCAGGCAGGTAATAGCAAAACATTGAACAAGAACAGACAAGACATTCTTTGTTCTTACCAGACCGCCGTAAAACAGAGACAAACCCGGGATAGTCATGAATAAAACCAGGACCGTAGCCACGATCATCCATGCTGTATCACCGCTGTCTATGGAGCCTGATTCCTGCGCATAAGCAGTAACCGGCAGCATGAGCAGAAATAATATAAATGTTAAAACATGTTTTTTTAGTTTCATCCTCTTCACCCTCTCCTTTAATTTTTGTTTGTCATACTCACTGATAGAGCATGTTTGCTGTTTTCATCAACTCCTTTCCTGATTCTGTATTTTTTGATCCTGTATCCGATCATCCACCCGGTAATTTCCAGTGATCCTGCTGCCCTGACCTTAATCCACCTGCACTCCCGAAGGGCTTTAGCCCTTTTCTATTAAAGAACTCATTGGTATTTGGCAGTTCTATAAGCTAAAACCATACCAGCTTGTAACCTGTTGATTTAAAAGAAAATCTAAACGGCAGATTGCTACAAAAATGTAATTTTGCATTACAATTTTGTAGGATGATGACTCCTATTACCTGACAGGCATTTGAGGGGCTTGCTTTTTATGCAATGTAAATTTTAAATGAACAATGAGGAATTAAAAAAGGACAGGGTCTGAAGTTCCCCTGCCCATAATCTATATTATCGGCTTTCAGGCTGTGCCGCTTGTTTCATCTCTTTTAATTCATGACAAATTTTGTCAATAAAGCTAATTAATGCTCAATTTATGATCAACTAAATTGAGCAATTAATGATCAGCAATTGGCTGATAATTTCTGTGCTTCCATATAATGAAATACACCGTCTGGATCGCATTTTATGCACATATCAATTCCCTGAACTACCTGGAGGTCTTCGCAGAGCATGTATGCACTCTTAAGCTCATAGTTCCTTGTTCTTTCTATTACCATTTTTTTCGGACGGACATAGACTTGACCGCAACTCATGCATATCCATATAAAGTTGTATTTGGCAGCATCCATACAGTTTTCACATACAAAGATAATTACGTCAGGAACAACCTCAACATGCGTTGAAGTATATTCGTCCTTGCATATTGTACAGTGTTCTAATTTGTTTCCATAATCAGCCATTTTGCCCCCCTTTCTTTGCCCAATCACCCGTTAACAAATTATCAACACCTCTTGCCAGCTATACTTGCAATTTTCATGCCCTTACAAGCTTTTTTTTCAACCTGGCCTTGCGTCCTCTGCGTTTATGAAAAAAATCTTTTTAACATAAATAGATACCTCAAATTAATTAAATTTTATTACTTTCTATCATAATTCCCCGACGCTCAAAAACGCTCATCCTGAAGCAAAAACATGTAATTAATTACACAGTTGTGAAGAATGCCACTCAATAACACCGCATCTATCAGCACTGAATAAAAAAGAGCTATTGGGGCTCATCGCTATATTGTGTCATTATAAAAAATTAGCTGAAAATTCATAGGCACTTGCTCGTGTTATATTTCATCTTCATGCAGCCAAATCGACAAAAAAAAGTGCATATACGGGGAGAAAGATTCTATTGGTAAACGATGACAAGCTTGTCCCGGCCGGATGGAAGAGTTTGTTGGAATCAGTCGGTTATTCTGAGAAAGCCTTTAATGAAAAAAGAGAGAATAAATGCAGTTAACAGCCTCGTTCGAGAGAAAAAATAGACCTTTTCACCTTATCCTTTCTCTCAGTATCTTCTTCACAGCCTCTATTATCTCCTCTTCAAACAGAGGTTTTCTCAAGAACTCATCCCTTCCGCCAGCCTTTATAAAGTCTAACTGATATTTTTTAATTTCATCAGGATACCCGGAGATAAGGACAACCTCGATCTCTTGAGATATCTCTTTTATGCTTCTGCAAACGTCGACCCCGTTCATCCCGGGCATTACAAGGTCAGTCACTACAATATCCGGCTTATATTCACTTGCCATCTCAACTGCTTTCTCTCCGCGCGTTGTTGTTCTAACCTTAAAGTCGGCACTTTCAAGTGCAACCTGCCAGCCTCGCAGAAAGATCTCCGAGTCGTCAACCAATAATATACTGGCCTTAGCCATTATCAGCCATCCCTTTTTTCTCTGCCGAAGGCAAATAAATCGCAAATCTTGCGCCCTTACCGGCCTCGCTCTCTGCCACTATACTGCCTCCATGGTTTTTTATAATACCATATGAAATCGAAAGGCCAAGCCCTATCCCCTTTCCCTGGGGTTTTGTTGTAAAGATATGAGCAATTTATGAAATAGTTTCATTTGAACCTTATAAATGCCACGGGTCGCGGCTATGCTTTGCACCCTTATTCAGCAATCTATGATCCGATTTATTCCTCATTATTATATCAGCAGTCATATATGAATGACAGGCATTATAATTCTGTATTATCATCTCAAGGTGCGTTAAAATATCAAACATACAATGGACAACATGAAACTCAAAATATTTTTCTCCGGAATAGCGGGCAGCGGTCTATCCGCCATTGCCTGTTTTATGGCTGACAGAGGCCATATTATTGCCGGCTCTGACCGGGTGTTTGACAATACTTCTAATCATCCACTAAAGAAAATATTCCAATCTAAAGGGGTTGCCATTTTCCCCCAGGACGGTACCGGTCTGGACAATACATGTGGTCTTATGGTTGTCAGTACCGCTGTCGAACCCGGCAGTCCTGATTTCATGAAGGCCAAAGAACTTGGAATTCCTGTTAAGACAAGGCCTGAATTTCTTTCTGATATTACAAAATCATTTAATACCATAGCTGTCTCCGGTACGAGCGGGAAGTCAACTGTATCGGGAATGCTGGCTTTTCTCATGAGCAGGCTCGGGTTGGATCCAAACTTCATAGGCGGCGGCAGAGTAAAACAGTTCAGGTCATCCTTAAATCCGGGCAATTACCTTGCCGGCAACTCAGACGTCCTTGTTATTGAGGCGTGCGAATCTGACGGGACCATTGTAAACTTCAGGCCTCAGCATACTATAATATTGAACCTTGCCCTTGACCACCACACTGTCGATGAAACGTCAAAAATGTTTAAGACCCTTATCGGCAATACCACAAAAAAAGTCATGGTAAATGCGGATGACGAAAATCTTGGTAAGTTGGCAACTAGTGATTTAATTACTTTTTCCATTCATAAATCTTCTGACTATACGGCAAATGAGATATCATTTAAAGCGTTTGGAACAGATTTCTCATTGGACGGGGTCAGATTCAGCCTTTCGCTTCCGGGGAAATACAATCTTTACAATGCACTCTCATGCCTTACACTCCTTTCACAGATCGGCGTTCCTCTGACCGACGCCGCTCAAGTCCTGCCTGAATTCAAGGGAATAGACAGACGGTTTGATATTTACCTTGATGACGGAGAAAAGCTCGTAATAGACGACTACGCCCATAATCCACACAAGATTGCTTCACTTATGCAGTCTTTAGAAAAAATCAGAAAAAGTATCTGTTACATCTTTCAGCCTCACGGGTTCGGCCCCACACGGCTTATGAAAGAAGGATATATCGAAACATTCAGGAAAAACCTTCGAGAAACAGACCACCTGATACTCCTGCCTGTATATTACGTTGGAGGTACTGCCTCCAGGGACATTTCAAGTTATGACCTGGCAGACGGAATAAAAACCGGTGGAAGGTCGGTGGAGGTTATCGAAAAAAGAGATGATATTTTACGGAAACTTCATGAACATAAATGTTATATAGTCTTCGGCGCGCGTGACGAAACACTTGCAGGCCTTGCAAAACAGATAGCAGAATCAATAAAACCGCAACAAAACTGACATTCCGCTCCATTGCACGTCAATATTCAGGCCCTCTTCTGACAGATTTTTTTCCTGATCCATACGCATTTACTTAAATCCCGCTTTTTGAAAGACTGTAATGTTAAAATAGCTGATATGAAAACACCGGAACTTCTCGCACCGGCCGGTAACTTTGAGAAACTGCGGACAGCTTTACATTATGGTGCTGACGCAGTTTATATGGGCATGTCTGAATTCAGTCTCAGGGCCAAAGCCGACAATTTCACAGTAGATGGACTGAAAGAGGCTGTTGATTATGTCCGATCCAGGGATAAAAAACTGTATATGACAGTGAATATCTTCCCTCATAATAAAGATATCCCCCTTATCAGAGACCACCTTGAGTTCCTGAAAGAAATATCTCCTGATGCTCTGATAGTTTCGGATATCGGCGTGTTTGAAACAGCGTCTGAGATAGTGCCTGATACCCCGATCCACGTAAGCACACAGGCAAATATTACAAACTACAGATCTGCCCGGTTCTGGGAAAAAGCAGGCGCTAAAAGACTGGTACTCTCAAGAGAGCTTACAATAGAAGAAATAAAGGACATTCGTGATTCAGTCTCCATAGAGCTGGAGTGTTTCGTTCACGGCGCGATATGCATTTCATACTCCGGCAGGTGCTATATAAGCAGTTTTTTATCAAACAGGCCGGCAAATACCGGAGAATGCGCCAACTCCTGCAGATGGAATTTCACACTGATGGAAGAGAAACGTCCGCAGCAATATCATCCGGTTTATGAAAATGACCGGGGGACATACGTGCTGAGTTCAAAAGACCTGTGCATGATCGATCACCTGGACAAACTGGCTGATGCCGGCATAGACAGCTTCAAGATAGAGGGCAGGATGAAAGGCATAAATTACGTAGCCGGAGTAGTCAAGACATACAGGGAGGCAGTCGACAGCCTTAAGAACCTTCCGTACAGAGTAAAAGCATCGTGGCTTCAGGAGTTGTCAATGTTTTCAAGCAGAGGATATACAACCGGAATGTTTTTGGGAAAACAGCCTGACAGCGGTTACAATCATGATGAGGAGAACATCTACAGGAGGAGCCACGAGCTGGTAGGAGTAGTTAAATCCGTAAATAACGACAGGACAGTTGTCGCCCTCAGGAATAACCTTAAAACCGGAGACGTCATAGAATTTCTGTCAGGCGGCATGGAGAATAGGCCATTAAAGGTTACGGAACTCTATAATAAGAACGGGCAGTCCGTTGACTCAGGCAGAAACGAAGAGACCGTTGCGCTTCAGGCATACCCCGGAGTAAAAGAAAATGATCTGATAAGACGGGCGTTAAACAATAATAAATAATAATTAACAATGTAAAATTAACAATTATCAACTCTACATTTTCAACTTTCAATTCTTAACTGTTTTTCTTTCTGATCTTTTTTTGTTCGTACATCAATTTATCCGCTCTTGTAAGGAGCTCTTCAATAGAACAGCTTTCCCCCGGATCACTATACGCGACACCTATACTGATCGAAAGCTTATAACTGCGGTTGATCTGTGCGGTGAAGATATCGAGTTCTTTTTGCAGCCGGGATTTGATCAACTTGTCACTATCTCCTGAAGTGCCTACCGGTATGACCACGAACTCATCTCCGCCGATGCGCGCTATCACATCAGACTCGCGATATTTCTCTTTCAAAATAGTCGCAACATCCATCAGTGCCTGGTCCCCGGTCTGATGCCCCAGTTCATCGTTGATATTTTTCAGATTATCAACATCGGCATAGAGAACGAACACCCCTTTCTTCTGGCGGTTGGCGATCTTCAAAAGCTGTTCACCCAGAGTCAGGCATCCCCGCCTGTTGTAAAGCCCTGTAAGCTCGTCTGTCAGTGAAAGGGCACGCAGTTCCTCCTCCATTCTTTTGCGTTCGCTTATGTCCCGGTCGATCGCCAGAACATATGGCTCATCGGCAATTTTGATCAGCTGAGCAGATATCTCAACCGGGAAAGTAGAACCGTCCTTGCGGACATGCCGGACCTCAAATGTCAATGTCTCACCCGCCATCAGACGGCCGGTCCTTTCATTTAAATATTTTCTGGATTCCGACTCGTCCAGTATGGCTAAAGGTTTTCCTATCAGCCCTTCATATGTATATCCATGTGTTGCACATGCGACATGGTTTGCGTCAACAATGATCAGCCCTTCGTCAGTTGACTTGAGCAGGTAGATACTGTCTGAAGCCTGATTAAAGAGTGTGCGGAAACGTTCTTCACTTTCACGATACGCCTCTTCTACCTGCTTGCGGCCTGTAACGTCTTTGGAAATAACTGTTACCGCTATGGTATCTCCTTTAAGACTCTTAACCGGACTGAATGTCTGCAGAAAATACCGCTCATCCCTGTCGCTCTTGTACTCATACTGTGAAGACCGGCCTGTTTCAAAAACCCTGTTGACCTTATTAACGAATTTTTTTGTTTCTTCCGCTGAATGTCGTTCGCTGAAGAGCATTCCTGCATATTCATCTTTCTCAAAACCCATCCTCGTCATGTGCTTCTTATTCATCAACAGGTACCTTGAATCTTTATCCACCAGATATATGGAATCTTCTGTGGACTCGACCAGTGAACGGTAACGTTCCTCGGTCTCACGCAGCGCAGCCGCGGTTAATTCACGGTCGGATTCCGCTTTCTCCATCTTCTCGACTTTGCGGCGCAGTTCCGACAGCTCTCCTATCAGTTGTTCTCTGGTTTTATCTTTACTTGCCATAAGAATATCCGTGAAAAAGACAGGAATCCACCCGGTTACTACAAGATATTATTTATAATGTACACACTTTGCCAAATAGCTGTCAATAATTTCCGGCTGTAATATTCAATACTTGTTCTGAAAGAAGCAATTATCCAGTTCAGAAACATTACGAACCGTACAATATAATGACATATCTGAATAAAGTAAATAATGATTATGTGATCCTCATCACTGAAATCCGGCATGTCCGGAGGTACAATGAAATTAACTCATCAACTACCCTCTTTAAATACTGTGGCAGGCTTCCTGCCACAGTATCCTTTCCTTCTTTGACATCTGCCAGCGTATTTTCTATTATAAAAAAGTAATGATTCTGAAATCAGGAGGCGCTCATATGAAAAAAGCCGGGTTTTTCCATTCGACAGGCTCAGGATTTTCAACAAAGATCATTGTTCTTTTCTGTTGCATACTTATGGTCAGCGCAGGCTGTGAATTTCTGGACAAAGAAGAGATCCCTCCTGATCAGTTGCCGCCGGTACCTGCCGCGTGCTCCAAAGAATCCAATTTCTATGCAAACGCACTTTACGGCGCTTATGAGCGTGCCGAAGTCAGTCAGCTGCAGGTTGCGAGAATGGCCAACAAATTCTCTGATTGTCTCCAGAGTGCGGGACTCTCTGAAGCCGAAGCAAGAGGGATAGTGAGAAATCAGGAAAAAACTTACAGAGACAAGCTGGACGGTAATTAATTCAGGCAGGCGGCAGTCTGAAATAGAGGTCACCGGGATTTTTCTTCGGGCAGGTCAGGGAGAGAAAATGGAATGCTATGCTGTAGTTCGTGCATGTATATCAGTCCCCCATGCGGCCGGTTAATCTCGGCTTCATGGTAGATAAATGTAAAAACCTCCTCTGCCTGTGCCTCGGATACCACAACAGTGAGAATCTCTTTTTCAGTCTGCTCTCCGATCCCCCTGTAGGCATGGGGTGTAAGTTTGCCCTCTCCTCTTGCAAAGTTCATGTTTGCAGTAATAATACCAAACCTGGACTTTAGAGCCTGCATTACACCGCTGGCAATACCTTTGGGCAGAATACATGAGATAAGTTTGCTCTGTTTGTCTGTCATAGTTATCCTGTCAATTTGTCAAGAATTTCCGGCGGGATGTAACTCGCCGCTTTCTCCAGAGGAGTTATGTACATAAAACCCATACCAGGTGTATCAAGTTTCCCCGCGAGGTATATTTTCTCAAATATACGGTCCGCCTGATCCGTCGACACGATTATATTAATAACCTCTTTTTCCACCTCAATAGTCACGCCGAGAACCCCCAGTCTCTCGCGCACACCGCTGCCGCGCGCGTAATAAATCGTGGCGCCCTGCGCGCCTGCGTCCTGAGCGACCTTGATGATATCGTCGGCAAGGCCGCGCTGTACAATACATGTAATCAGCGCGACATCGGTTAGGACTGTAATTACACGTGAGCTCATAACTATCTTACCTCCACAGTTTTGATATCCTATTCACGCACAGCGTGTTTGCGTCTGACTTTCCACTGAACCCACAGGCCTGTAGCCAGAACGCAGATAATCGGACCTATCGAGGCCATTGACAGAATGCCGAAGCCCTCGACTGCCTTAACCGCACTACCCAGGCCCAGGCCCATAGCCAACACCAGTGGAACAGTTACGGGCCCCGTGGTAACGCCGGCGCTATCCCAGGCTATATTAACAAACTCCTCGGTTGAAAGGACTGTCAATATAACAGCCAGCGCATATCCGGGTATTAAAAAATATCCGAGGGGTACATTAAAGATAATCTTTACAACACCCAGGGCAATGCCGAAGCCGACACCAACAGAAACCGCATACATAAGCAATGATTTTTTAAATGCTCCGTTGGTATGGTCTTCCACCGTCATACCCAGAGCATTTAATGCAGGCTCAGCCAGTGTTGCGCCAAAACCTAACAGCCAGGCAAAAATAAGAACAGTAGTGATCCCGAGCACAAAAGTATAAAGGGGCGACAGCGATACCGCTTCAATCTCTGTAAATGCGGCCGGCACCAATGATCCGGTTTGACTGCCCAGTTCCGCCAGGCCGTAACTCAACCCCAGATTGAATATAATCATGCCGATAACACACAGGGTAATGCCATAAGCTATAAACCCGCCGTGCCGTATGGATTCACGAAGTACCAGTTTCAATACAATAAAGAGAAAAATTATAAGAGGTATAATAGCACGCAACCCTAAGATAATTTCTTTTCCGGGGGTTTGCTCATACCACGATACTTCATTCATCATGGCAGTAGAAGCCCTGGCTGCTTCAATGATCGATTCGGGCGGGATATTGTGAAAAAAATATATACCCAGAAGCATGACTCCGACAACAGGGAAAAGCGATGCCATAGTAACAATACCAAAACCCGATAACGAAGTAGTTCCCCTGCCTGCGGCAGATGCAATACCAATACCTAGAGAGAGTACAAGCGGAACAGTCACCGGTCCTGTGGTTACAGCGCCGCAATCCCAGGCCAGGCCGAGCATTTTGGACAGTTCTTCATTGAACATAATGTATGTTGTGAGACCGATCGTAGGTATCATTGTCAGGTAGATCAAAGGTTTCAGGCTCCAGCCGTATAAAAATCGCAATGTGCCCAAAATTGCTGCCAGACCGACACCTGCTCCTACTACCAGAACAAGACTGCCTGCCCGTTCATTGAGAATATAATATAAATAAGGAGCCTGCTTTACATTGACTATTGAACCGGCTGTTTTAAGCGCGCCAATGGCCGGCTCAGCAAATGTTACGCCAATACCAAGCAGCAAGGCGATAAACAGTACTACAGGCAACGGAGACTTGGCCGGCAGAATATGCCCAATGGTTTCACCAAATGGCATCAAACCCTGCTTCAGCCCTTCCATAAACACCATAAGACCAAAAATAACTGCTACCAGGCCAGCCGTGACCACACCTGCATCAGCGACATGCTGCCGCAGGATCAATAACTGGAATAACATAAGGTAAACGGCCAATGGCACGACCGTCTTAACCTGCCCGAAAAAACGGACATTGAAATAAGGCGTCAGAAGTCTGTAAACGTCTATTCCGCGAAGCTTAACTTTAGGGAGCCGGCAGGGCATATCCCGACCCATGTCATCTTTTTCCGGAACGGTCATTAAATCGTTGTAACTAACCTGCTCCTGATGAAGAACAGTTTCCCTGATATATGTGCCGAAACGGATTTTTTGATTCATGGATTACTCGCAAAGTATATCATGTATTATTAGATATTATAGAGCACAATATTATTTTAATAATAGAAAACAAAGAACAGATCAGCCGCCACTGCAAGCACAGAGAGAAGAAAGATAACAAGATAATTAATGTCCTCACGGGACCGCTGGATCGAAGATAGAAGAAATATTATCGCGTTCCTGTCCTCTTCGGAAAAACACGTATCAATACTCACCTTATCTATCAGATCGTATTCCTTCACAACTCTCTTTCTTCTTTTTGTAATTGTATACCTGTAAAGAAAGAAACCTATGTAGCCTGTGACTCCCGCATACCATACCGGTCTGACCCATGAAGGTTCGAGCCGTTCAAAAACTATGAGCGCTCTGAACGCAAAAGCCGAGACAAGGCCGATAAAAAGAAAACCATGGATTACATACCAGGGGAATGTCTGAAAGTTTTTCTTTTTCATATACGGACTTCCATCACCATTAGATTATACAGATGCTGTCTGTACTGTCAAACCATGAACGGCCTGAACGGTTATTTAATCCCCTAACAGGTTCAAAATAGTTCAACATGGCTCAAAGTAGTTCAAAATTGAACTATTTTAAACTACATTGAACAAACTTGAACAACGAAGAGAGAGTTTTGAAACGGTTTGAACGGTTTAGTGGGTTTGGTTAGATACTGTAACGCTCGAAGATTTCAAGCCTGACAGGACAGTGGCAGATATGACTGAATCCAAAACTCATTTTGTAAGGACAATCATTGGTTCCCGCAGATTTAATAAACAGATATTGTTCATTAATGACTTTGTCGGGCGCACACATAAGTGTGTTTTCACCGCAAACAAGTTTTTTCGCATCATTCAGACAGATAAAGTCGTATGGGCATTTTGTTGTTTTACCGCGGGCTTCATCACTGATATGGAGATTCATAATACAACCTTTAATCTGCCTCTCCGCCCGCATCTTCACCTGCGGAGATCCTTCGAAATTCCAACGGGCTAACGCCTGTCATTTCCTTGAAAATATTATAAAAATAAGTTCTGCTCTTATAGCCTAAAGACTCCTGGATCCTGGCAATCGTATAGTTTGAGTCCTGCAACAGTCTTTTGGCTGCCTCTATTCTAAGTTTATTTGTATAGTCTCCTATAGTCATGCCGCAGTCAGTCTTAAACAGTTTGCACAAATGATGTTTAGACACGGAGCAGATAGCCGCGATATCTTCAATACTGAAGTTGGTGTGAAAACGCTTATGTATTTCGTATATGCTTCTCGCTGATATTGGATGGAAAAGATCCGGATTTTTCCCGATATTGATCTTTGGATTGACCAGGCTTGGCAAAGGCCCTTTTATTTCCGTGTTACAAACAAGCCTGTTAACTATCTCCTGAAATTCCAGTATATCAAAGGGTTTTTCAACATATCCGGCAACGTTAAGGTTACAGGCATCCTTTGCCCTTTCATGACTGCTGTGGGCGGTTACTATTAATACCGGGATCCAGGGATTTACCTCCCTTATCCTCTTTAAAAGTTCAATGCCGTCCATTATGGGCATTACAATATCCAGGATAATAAGATCAAACGACTCACCATTAAGGAACATCACTTCCAGTGCTTTATGAGCATCGTTAACAAGCATAAGGTCATAGCGGTCCCTTAAAGCCGCATCAAAGACCTTTTGAACGATAAGGTCATCTTCAACAATAAGAATACGCCACCGTTTTGGTTTCCTTTCACGCCCTTTTTTCATGTTGAAATAGAATATCCCTCTGAGTATGTTTTATTCATAAAATAATATATAAAATAAAAGGTATTTATAGGTCAGGCATTAAAAAAAATTAAGAAATAAACTATATTTTATATTATATCTCTCTTGCCTTACAAGGCTGTAAAGTATCAATTTTGTTACTCTACAGTAATATTTTGATTTTATATTGCTAAATTTTGAACCCATCAAGGTGAGATTAGCAATACTTGACAAATCCTGGACGTTTGTTAACAAATATTACTATGTTTTTTAGACTGCTTCAGGTGTTAATAAGCGAAAAAAAAGATCCGGTTAATTTCTATTTTCCTTTATCTTTCTCTGCCAAGGAAATGCAATACTTTGTAAAAATTCAACTTCCTATCATTTGAAAAACATAGGATCTATGTTTTTAAAAGGAATAAAAAGAAGCCGGGGAAGAGTAAGTTTCCTGGGGTCCCTGAAATTTGCCAGCCCGATATTCATATCAGCATGCCCTTTTTCAGGCTGTGATGTATACGTCCTGAAAAAACGGTCCCACCAGGGGAAGTTAAAACCGTAGTTGCTGTTTGTTTCCCTGATTATAACTGAATGGTGCACACGGTGCATGTCCGGAGTAACAACCAGCAGTCTGAGTACACTGTCAATTCCTGCCGGTATGTTTATATTGCTGTGGTTAAACATTGCTGTCGCGTTCAGCAGCACCTCCAAGACAAGCACAGACCACGGCGGCGCTCCAAGGGCAACTACTACAGCCATCTTGATTCCCATTGAGAGAAATATTTCGACAGGATGAAAACGCGTTCCAGTAGTGACATCTATGTCCAGGTCGGTATGGTGCATCATGTGAAGCCTCCAGAGCGGAGGGACAATGTGAAACACCATGTGCTGAAAATAAATTACAAGATCAAGAATTATGATAGAAATCATACCGGCTGCCAGCCCGGGCACTGCCATAAAATTAAAAATACCCCATCCTTTTTCAGCGCTTACAACCGCGGTGCCAACAGCGACGACAGGAAAGACCGCGCGTACAAGCACGGCATTAATAAAAACAATTGAAAGATTATTAAACCAGCGCGCGGCCCTCGGAACTGTCAACCGGCGCTTTGGAACCGCAGCCTCCCAGAAAGCCATAAGGAAGAATACTCCAAAGAAAAAGCCAAGCCTTATTATTAGCTCATTCTCCATTGAGAACATACGTATATATTATCAAATTCGGGGTATACCCGTCCCGCATACTATGGTTTATAATGGCGTTCCAGCCATGCCAGGCGTAATTAGTCAAACTGTGGGCGCTTTTACCCACCTATCAGTTTGGCGGGCCGCTCCCCTCCGAGTCATAGATACACCCCGGGTTCATCATGGCGTTCCACCCATACCCGGGTTCATTTGTAAATTCCTTCCAGAATTTGAAATGTAACGAATTATTGATTATATTTAGTTCACTCGCTAACTCTCGCTATGCATTTACTTGCAGCCCAAAAAAATGCAAGACCTGCTGACTTCTTCGTCTAACAAAGCAGGTTAATACGATAAATGATCTTTTTACCGCTCATTTGAAAAAATAGGTTTCTATTTTTATAAATGGAACCAAAAGAAGGGCGCCCGCGAATATTAGCTACTCCTGTGAGGGAGCAGCAATGTAAGGAATTTCAATGAACTATATTCGTTCGCATAAACTCACTGTGTCATTTGCCCGGCGGTTTCCTGACAATGAATAGCGAGCGATTAGAGAGCGAATTAGATAGTCTGTTTTCACTGCATTGAGGTTTCCTGCAAGGA
>VAPC010478065.1_pt1 | contig 13496 bp, 15 predicted proteins | sample 3395121 | NCBI WGS metagenome assembly VAPC01 (sample SAMN08290434, study PRJNA428436) | hydrothermal vent metagenome | isolation source: Deep-sea hydrothermal vent chimney | place: Indian Ocean: Southwest Indian Ridge | depth 1711 m m
ATAAAAACCGCTCCAACCCCCTGAATTGCATATGCGCCGGCCTTATCCAGAGGCTCTTTTGATTTTACGTATGCGCTTATCTCTTTCCTGCCGAGCTTTTTGAAATACACCTTTGTTCCCACTGATCTTGATAATATTTTAGTGCTGCCGGTATCCATAATAGTAAAACCGGTGATAACTGAATGTGCTTTTCCACTCAGCATCTTCAGCATGTTCTCAGCTTGTTTTTCAGTATGGGGCTTGCCGAGCAGTCTGTTTTTGGAGACGATAAACGTATCTGCAGCTATGATTATCGCGTTTTTGTATTTATGCGCGACAGCTTCCGCTTTTTTGCGCGACAGGAATTTTGCAAGTTTACAGGGTGTTAACGACTGATTGAAAGTCTCTTCATAATTGCTCGTGCAGACTGTGAAATTCAGACCTGTCATTTTCAGGATTTCCTTTCTCCTCGGCGATGCTGATGCAAGTATTATTTTTCTCATAGCAAATATGTTGTAAGTATTCAGGCCCAAAGTGACAGAGGCACACCTGACTGCCCTGCCTGCCGGTCTACGACTCGTAGAGCAGGCAGGCACAAAGGTAACCCGCAATATAAGAAAAGTTTTGATCCGTTATTTTTCACTTAGCCCCTTTGTTACTACCTGAGCGGTTACAATATATTAAACCATTTAATGTGTAAAATAGAGGATAGTGTAATATTTCCCCAACATGAATGTAATAATAATGACCTAAATTGAGCGATTTAATTTCAAAAGGATATGCAATGCAGGTGAATAAATGTGCGCTATACGAAGTATAGCTATTTAATTAAATAGTAATTTCCTTACATTGAGGCGAAGCCTCTAAATACATAGCGATACTTGCTTTGCTCATCTGACAACATAAGAATCGCTTAATTTAGGAATGAATAAATTGAAGGCAACTATGCAAACTGAAAAATATGATCTTGCAATAATTGGAGCAGGACCTGCAGGCATGATGGCCGCATTACGTGCATCTGAATGCGGAGCTAATGTCGTTCTTTTAGAAAAAAATCATATTCCGGGGGTAAAACTGTTAATAACAGGCAAAGAAAGGTGTAACATAACTAATGCTGAAACCGATGTTCGGAAATTTACGGCTAATTTCGGTAAAAACGGCAAATTCCTTTTAACTGCCCTCTATCATTTTGGAATAAAGGAGACAATGGATTTTTTTCATAAGAATAAATTGAAAACAAAAATTGAACGGGGCGGAAGAATATTTCCAGAAGGAAATAAAGCAAAGGATGTGCAGGAACTTTTTCTCAGATGCATAAAAAGAAATAACATTACTTTGCTTACCAATTGTAAGATAAAAAATATATCTCAAAAGCAAAATACAATAGAAAAAATTAATCTTGATAATAATGCTGAGATTAAGGCAAAAAATTATCTCATCAGTACAGGCGGCCTTTCTTATCCCCAAACAGGGTCTACCGGTGACGGTTATAAGTGGGCGAAACAAATGGGACATACAATAATAAGACCTGAACCTGCACTTACCCCGATATTAGTAAAAGAAAAATGGGTAAAAGAGTTAGAAGGGTTAAGCCTGAAAAACGTTCGGATATCTATTTATCAAAACAATAAAAAACAGGATGACCGCTTCGGCGAAGCCTTATTTACCGGCTTTGGCCTGAGCGGACCGATTGTTTTAGATATGAGTAGATCAATAGGGAATTTACTTATCAACGGACAAGCGGATTTGTTTATTGATTTCAAACCGGCTTTGGATTTTAATATATTAGATAAAAGAATCCTGCGGGATTTAGAAAAGCATAATAACAAGTCAATAAAAAATATACTCCCTGAATTGCTTCCCAAAAAACTGATTCCGGTAATTCTTGAACTGGCAAAGATAGATCCTGAAAAAAAAGGCCACTCCATAACAAAAACTGAACGTAAAAAACTGAAATTATTTTTAAAACAATTCCCTTTAACAGTAAAAAGTTTATTGGGATTCAACAAAGCAATAATCACCGCCGGAGGTGTAACTTTAAAAGAAATTGATCCTGGAAACATGCGGTCAAGGATAATAAAAAATTTGTACTTTGCAGGCGAAATCCTGGACTTAGACGGGCCTACAGGGGGATATAACCTGCAGGCTTGCTGGAGTACAGGATATCTTGCAGGGGAAAAGGCGGCTAAAAATTAAGAGCGTGTTCCCTGGTGCCATATCCGGGACAACGACTGCCGGTCAGAGGTTATTCCCTGGCCATTGTTCATTATCAAGTTCCCTCTCTATATACTTATGTTCACTCTTTTGCGAACTTGATAAATACCTGATTTTTGTATTACCCTTAAAGGGTCAAAAAAGGTTTTTATCAACCAGACTCTGAACCTGGATTGCACTGCTTAAGCACACATGTATAACGAATATTTTGGCCTACAGGAAATGCCCTTTTCCATTGCTCCGGATCCTCGTTATCTTTACATGAGTGAACAGCACAGGGAAGCCCTGGCTCATCTGGTATACGGTTTTAACAGTGACGGTGGCTTTGTTCTGCTTACGGGCGAAGTTGGAACAGGTAAAACTACCGTATGCCGCTGCCTGCTGGAGCAAATACCTGAAAACTTTGCTATAGCATTTATCATCAATCCAAAACTGACAGTAGAAGAACTTTTAGCCACTATCTGTGACGAATTCGGCATTAATTATCCAAAAGACAACACGAGTATAAAAGTATTCGTTGACCTCATGAATGTATTTTTGCTTGACGCCCATACCAATGGCCGCCGGGCAGTGCTCATAATCGATGAGGCGCAAAACCTCAGTGCTGATGTGCTGGAGCAATTGCGTTTGTTGACCAACCTGGAAACCAATCAGCGCAAACTTCTGCAGATTATCCTGCTTGGGCAGTCAGAGCTCAAAGACAAGTTATCGCAGCCGGAATTACGGCAGCTTTCTCAGCGCGTTATTGCCCGCTATCACCTGGGGCCTTTATCAAAAAAAGATGTCAGTGCTTACATCACGCATCGCCTGGCAATTGCAGGATTACAAAGACAGCTGTTTACTGCATCTACCATTGATAAGCTGTACCGCTTAAGCGGAGGCATCCCCAGACTGATTAATGTCTTGTGCGATAGGTCTCTGCTCGGGGCATTTGTTCAGGGCAAAGACCGTATTAATAAATCAACTCTGACGAAAGCTGCGCGCGAAGTATTCGGAGAAACTAAAGTTCATGACCGGCAGAGAAAAGTAGCTTCATGGTCATTGGCTGTTATAATGCTCGCAGTCTTTGGCTCTGTGTTAGCAGCTACCTTATATAACAATTATAATGACAAACCCAGGGATGTACAGGGTGTTGAAATAAAAGTACTCGTGCCTCCAAAACTTGATAAATTGCAGTGGCCTGTTGACCAGCCGATTCAGCTCAGTAATGATATGGCGTACCAATCGCTGTTTAAACACTGGGGTATTGCATATCTGCGGAATAAGGACATTACTGTATGCCAGCAGGCTGAGGAGCAGGGTTTGCGCTGTCTGCATGGCCGGGGCAGTCTGGACAGCCTGAGCCGCTTAAACAGACCGGCAGTATTGAAACTGCTTGATAACCAGGGCAGAGAATTTTACGCCACATTGATATCCCTTACAGATAAGACTGTTACCTTTATAATAGGAGCTGAAACCAGGGAAGTTGCTGTCAAAGACCTTGCATTACAGTGGTTCGGTGATTACACCCTGCTGTGGCAGGTGCCGCCTGATTATCAGGGCAACATCCTGTTTGGAAAACATGGCGCTGTAGTGCAATGGTTAGACAATCAACTGGCACTTATTCAAGGCCGTACAGCCCGGTCTGAAGAGACCCTTGTGTTTGATGAGGAGTTTGTTAAACAGGTGATGGAATTTCAGCTCTCTGAGGGTCTGATTTCTGATGGAATTGTTGGTCCCCAGACATTAATTCACATTAATACTGCTACTGACAGTGGCACGCCAATACTGGTTAAAAAGAAGGAGGAGTAACAATTTAGCTATCAGAAAAAATAGCTAAACTTCAATGAAAAATGTAAAATTATAAAAAATGAATTTCATTGGTGATAAATAAAAATGTCCTTTATTCTTGATGCCCTGAAAAAGATGGAGAAAAAACGTCAGCACAGTCCTGTGCCGAATATCCTGACAGTTCATGAACTCCCGCTTAAGGAGACAAAGAAGCGTTTGCTCTGGCCGTATCTGATTCTGTCAGCCCTGCTGCTTATTAATGCCGTCATATTATCAGTCTGGCTTCGTCCATGGGAAACAGGAAAGACGGAAATTGTTGCGCAGACCCTTCCTGTAAAGATACACGAATCAGTTAAAACCGAAGTAATGGAGAAAGACATTGTTAATAAAGGCAGGACATCTAAGGAAGCACTGTCGCCTGAATCTGATGCTCCTGCTATAAACCCTGTTAATGTAATGCCGCAGAGCCAGCCGGTTCAGACTGAAACTGATGAGCAGGAAGAACCAGAGGTTGAAACCACAGCATCGCTTGAAATTTCTCCAGCCATACAGGAGACACAGGAAGTAATTAGCTACACTCCAGATAACACAGCGCCAGTTTCTGATAATGAAACAGTATCAGGGCAGAGAGTTCCTGATGTAAGTGAACTGCCCCAGTCTGTGCTGCAGAATTTGCCGGAAATTGTTATTTACGGCCATATCTATTCTGATAATCCGGCTTCCCGGCTTGTAAATATTAACCGTAATATTATACGAGAAGGAGGAACAGTAACTTCCGGCCTTAAAGTAGAGGAGATTATAAGGTCAGGAGTTATCTTTAGTTTCCAGGACTTTCTTTTTCAAATCAGGACGTTTTAAAACAATGAATAAATTTTTTATTCCCACAAAAAATCCTGACGATTTGAAATGGCTGCTGCCTGAGCCGGACAGGCTGTGGAAGACCGGCTATTCAACTAAAACACTTGCTTACTGCTGGCATGAGGCCAGTGGTTTCCCTGAATGCGTAAAAAAAGTATTAAAAAAATCAAACATTTCTTTACTTGAAAATATCAAAATATTATTGGCTCTTCCTGAATATAAGGTGCCTTTGCCGCCTTATAACTTAAGACCGTCTATAAATAATATTTTCCTTTTAGCCAGAGGGAACAATCAACTGGTTTCAATAATGGTTGAAGGGATAGTGTCGGAACCTTTTAGTGAGACCGTAGCAGAGTGGTTAGAGGACCATAACGTCAGCAAACGGGCAAGATTACGTTTTTTGCTTAAAAAACTTAATTTAGAACATGAAGCCGTGGATAATATTTGTTACCAGCTTTTATTCAAGGCAGCGGCCGCTGTAATTGAGGCTAAAAAATTTAACTCGACAAATGCCTTAATACTGGTCCATTCTTTCAGCCTGTTGAACAGGAGATTTCCAGACTACAAGAGATTTGTAGCCTTGTTTGGCATGAAAGCAAAATTGAATTCATTAACAGGCCCGGTGAAAATTAACGGTGTAAATTTATATTTCGGATGGGTCAAGGGAAATAAAAAGTATCTGGAGAAATGAGTTAGAGTTTATGGGGTTCCACCCCATACCCCGCAATGTTTTAAAGTGGGAGTTTGTCCCACGGCCGAGTTGATTCGACCCACTATAATGTTATTCGTTACCTGCCTGTCGGCAGACAGGTACGTTAATCGTTATTCGTAACAACCAATAACCGATAACTAATAACCATTGACGATTTTTATGCCCTTGCCACTCCCTCCGCAGACCTCCAATGACACAGTGAGCCTGCCTGCCGGCAGGCAGGCGTATGCGAGCGAATCTAGATTAATTCTCCTCCTTGCATTGAGGTTTTCTGAAAGAGAACATCAATTTTCAAAGGGGATATAAAGAATCTTCTGCATGTTGATAGGGCTGAATAAAAATCTGCTGGACAAACGAATTTCTATTTGTTTATTTTATATTTGTTATTTTCATCTTCAGCAGGCAGTTGAATAGATAAATCTTCCTCTTACACATGTCATATCTTCTGAACTTTTGCACGTCTGCACTTTTGACTTTGCCTCGTATTCTGATATACTGAGAGAAAATTACGGAGGTTTAGGCATGAAAATTGTTCAGGTTGTTCCTAAATCCGGAATTGAAACAAAACTGAAAACACTTTTAAGAAATAAGGCGGCAGAGCTTCGGGGAAGGCCTACTTCATTTCGCAGAGACCGCAGGGGCTGGTGGAAGCACGTGAAGTATCCCGGCTGGATTAATCTGGAAGAAACAAAAGGCGGTTTACTCATAGCTGAAATTCAGACAAGAGTGGAAGGAACAGAGTGGCAGATGCTCAGGGCATTTATCGGCTATCTCGACCGTCATCTTGGTGAGGAGATTGAGAGCATATCGATTTTTTATAGAGAATAGGAGGACGCCTTCAGACTCTTAATATGAAAATAAAAGTCAAAAAAGCTTCAGGAGTAATTGAGGACTTAAACCTTAACAAATTAAGAACATCACTTACACGGTCAGGCGCAGACAAGGATCGGATTGAAGAAGTTATTGAGAGGATATTATTAGAATTAGAACCGCATACAAGCACAAAAAAGATTTACAGTCTTGCAAGTAAATACCTTAGAATTTTCAATCATGCATCAGGGCTCAGATATTCATTAAAGAGAGCTCTTTTCAGGCTTGGCCCCTCAGGCTATCATTTTGAAAAATATTTTGGCGAAATACTGAGACACCACGGCTATCAGGTAGAGACAGGGACAATTATGCAGGGCAAATGTGTGAAGCATGAGGTCGATGTTTTTGCAATGAATGATAGTCAGGTCTCTTTAATTGAATGTAAGTATCATAACAGGTCAGGAGCTGCTTCTGACATAAAGGATGCCTTGTATATTTATTCGCGGTTCAGGGACCTGGGTTTTGTTATTAAATCCAAATATCCTGATAAACACTATACCGGATGGCTGGTGACAAATACCCGCTTTACCTCAGATGCCATTCAGTATGCAGAATGCACCGGGCTAAAAGTTTTAAGCTGGGGATATCCTGAGAACAACAGCCTTGAAAAGATGATTGAAGATAAAAAACTTTATCCTGTAACGATTATATCAAGGGTAAAATCAGGACTGATAAAAACATTGTTTGAACATAATATTATTCTCCTTAAAAACCTGGCAGAAATGGATGTAAAAAAAATTAAGACACTTCTGTCGCTTCCGGAGAAAAAGGCAGTTACTATTAAAGAACAGGCAGACCAACTTTGCCTTTAGTGACTGTAATTTCCCTGATATGAGTCATAATATATATGTAGTCAGACTGCATCCTGATGTCCTGAAATCCAAAAAATTCAGAGACGAAAACCCAGGTCATAACTTGGGAAAACCATGTGTGTATGTCGGCATTACGGGTCTGTCTCCTGATGAAAGATTTGATAACCATAAATCCGGCTATAAATCATGCAGGTTTGTCAAAAAATTTGGACTGGAACTCATCCCGGATATTTACAAGCATTTTAACCCCATGTCATATAATGAGGCCTGTGTAATGGAGGGAAAGCTGGCTAAAAGACTCCGCAAAAGAGGCTATGCTGTATGGCAAAGATAGTATGGTTGATTTTGGGGTTTCACCCCCCTGCCCCCTTTTATTTTAAAGTGGGATTCCATCCCACACCTGTGTTAAATCATTATATAGTGGGGTATTCCATCCCCACACCCCCGGGTTCTTCTTTGCGTGGTCAAAGAAGAACCAAGAAAGGCCACCCCCGCGAAAATTTCCGGGCGTTTCTTTCAGTCGGCCTTTGGTAAATTAATTCAAACCTGCCTGCCGGCAGGCAGGCGTATGCGAGCGAATCTAGATTAATTCTCCTCCTTGCATTGAGGTTTCCATAGGGAACATCAAACAATCAATGGGGGTTAAAAACCAAAATTCTCTTAAACGTTTTATAATTAAATTAATGGCTGATCAGGAACAAAAGAGAAAAGTTTTTAAAGGAAAGAGTTACTCCCTCTACGGTGATGATACTGAAACTGAGCAATACTACACTTTAATAAAAAAGCTGGCAGATTTATTTTTACAGAAATGCCCTGATGAAAAGAGGCTTCTGTTTCACATCCAGAAAGCCAGCAGTAAAAGGTCATTTTTCAAAAAGTTGTCCGGAGAATCTGTTGATTATTCTCTTATTTCTTTTATAAAAAATACTTTAAAAGAATCGTTGTCAGTTTATACCACAGACGTTAAACAGCACTTAAGAACTTTATCGCTCTCGCAGAGATTTGACAGCACATTAAGAACAAGAGAAAAACAGTATCATTTATACATGCTGGAGATTGAGCTGGTTAACAGGATTTATAAGGAATCATTCAAACACAGTGAATATAAATTTGCTCTTATCGGTCATTGCCTGCGTGATTTTAGACAGGGGTGCAAGTCTGAGCCGGGAGACGTTGACTATATATGCAAGGGATGCACAAAAGAGTGTCTTATTAATCTCGGAAGTCTCTTACTAAAAAAACACAACATCCATCCTTACATATCTGTAAACCCGGAACTTGAAAAACTTTTCAAAAAGCTCAAAGTTGAACATCCAAGCATCGGTGCACTGGGGATTGTCTGTGTTCCTGAACTTGTCAACGGAATAAGACTATGCATCAAACTTGGTATTTCGCCTCTTGGGGTTCCTCTGGATGCGAATCGATGTTCCAGGTGGATGAAACAAGCTCAAGAAAGCTCATTTAATCTTAAAGAACTTGAGGAGCTGCTAACGTAAGGACTAATTGCCATACCTTTAACCTTTACCCCGTACAATCCTGAATGCCCCCCCCTTCTTGCTTTCGCAAGAAAGCAGGGGGGGGATGAAAGCAATTTCAAGTACAGAAAAAAAAGAAAAACCCCGCTCTTCTCTACGAGTCTGTGACAGGGCGGGGATGTTCGGGGTTTACTTCAGCTTTAGACTTATAACGGCTTATTTTTTAATGATTTTTTTAGTTTTTCCATACTGGCATTTTAGCCATTGCCTCATCCACTTTCTTTTCAGCCTCTTCTCTGGTGATGTTTTCCATTTTCATGGCAACATTAATCCAGCCTGCCCTCACCTCTTCCCTTCTCTTCAGGTTTCCGTCAGGCGCACAGTACGTGCAGTATTTATTTGCTACATCACCTGCTCCGTGTTCTTCAGGCTTTTGCATCGGCATACCACAGCTTTCACAGTTCATAATTCTCGCCTTTCTTTATTAGACTTTATTGAAGACAGGCAGAGTTGGTAGCCTGTTGGATTTCCGATATCAAAAACAGTTCCGGGAAGTCTGCATCCCAGAATCTTTTTTTCTTTGAACATCAAATTGTAAACAAGTATGTCCGTAAACTCCCCCTGCTTTACTGCGGCTCTTACACGTTCAATATAATCAAAAACTTCTTTTCCTGAAATCCTGATACCGCATATCCTGAGTTCTCCCTTAAATCTCAGGGTAAAGCAGCCTCTGCTTTTTTGATGAAGAGCCTTTATACGGTAAACATTATTCTTCAGATGCTTGAGGTCTACTCTACCGGCATCTCCCAGTCCGGGGGCGTACTCTTCCTTTACTTCCATTAGAGATAAAACTTCTGTTTTATATTCATTAAAAACTTTCTTTAAAATCTTCAAGGCACCCGGAGCCGGGAAATAGATGTTGTCCGGATAGATTACTGCAAACGGGTTATTGTCAACAATATCCCTTGCAAGGCTTATTGCGTCAGATTCTCCAATAGGGTTATTTTGATAAAGAAAAGTAAAGGAACAATCTTTATAATTTTTTTTATCTTCAAAATACTTTCGAATGATTCCTTTTTCTTTGCTGATAATTATAATGATGTTTTTAATCCCTGCTGAAAGGCCTTCTTCCACTGCATACTGTATGGCAGGCTTATCATATACAGGGAGCATTTCTTTTGGCAGGTCTGGATTAATATGACTCATCCTTGTACCGAGCCCGGCAGCAGGAATTATAAGATAATACGGCTCATCTTTCATCAGTCAATTAATTATGGTTCGACCTTTGATGTCTCTTTAAGCCAGTTGCAGTATTCGCAATCTGGACTTGACAGAGGCGCTGGTTTGAGCAAGCATTCTTGAGCCTCTATGAAAAGCCTGTGCACTGCCTCCGGGTCAGTGTCCAGATTATGAACATCAACTTCAAGAGGAATCCCGTGATGCAGTTCACCGTCGGCCACCTAATGTTCTTGTTCATGTGAAGCCAGAAGCACCTTTTGCACTCAGCATAAATATCTAATGTAGAATTTGAAAGACTGACCATTTTAAAATCTTTATTTATCTGAGTAATCGTTATGATAAAATCTGTGGTATCTCGAAACGAGTCTTCGCTGAGAGTCGCTACGACAAGTTCTAATAAGAACTATTTTACAATAAAAAAAGGATATTAATGTTTTATAGTAATTAACCATGTTGGAAAAGGGATTTTTGAATATTGCTGTAAGAGCTGCAAGGCTTGCAGGAGAGTTCCTGCTTGAGAACCTGGGCACGATTACAATAAATGATATTGATGCCAAACAGACATCTGATTTTGTTACGCGTGTTGACCGTGATTCAGAGCAGATTATTATCAGGACAATAAAGGAAAAGTTTCCCCATCACCATTTCCTTGCAGAGGAAACAGTTAAGGAGGCTGCAGGTGCAGAGTACCGCTGGATAATAGACCCGCTTGACGGCACAACGAATTATATTCATGGCTACCCGGTCTTTGCTGTGTCAATAGCACTTGAATATAGTGGAGAAATAATCTCAGGGGTTATTTTTGACCCTCTAAAGGACGAGCTTTATACTGCAGAGAAAGACAGGGGTGCTTTTTTAAACAATCGTCAGATAAAAGTATCCACAGTCAGCGCATTAAGGGACAGTCTTGTTACAACAGGATTTCCTTTCCGAAAAAAAGAACTGATTGATGTTTACCTCAGGCTTTTCAGGAATATCTTCAATAAGGTGAGCGACATAAGGAGGGCCGGCTCTGCTGCCCTTGACCTTGCCCATCTTGCCTGCGGAAGGTGTGACGGTTTTTTTGAAATCAGCCTCAGCCCGTGGGACATAGCCGCGGGAAGTATTCTCATAAAGGAGGCAGGCGGAGTTGTTACTGATTTTGGCGGAGGAGGGAATTATCTGTTAGCGGGTAATATAGTTGCAGGTCCCCCTGCCATTCATAAAGAGATATTGAAAGAGGTAAAGGCTGTGTTTGAAGGGATTATAGACGAATAATTAACTCTGCTGGTTTAGAGTCTCCCTTCACCATTGCAACTTTTTTAGAGATGAACCATAATTAATAATGTTTTTTAAATTATTTTTGATATTTGCCGTTATCCCTGTTATTGAACTTGCTCTTCTAATAAAAATTGGTTCGGTTATCGGTACTTTAAATACAATAATAATTGTAATACTGACAGCTATTGTAGGTGCCTATATGGTTAAACTGGAGGGCATGGGTGTGATGTACCGTATTCAGGAAAATATGCAGCAAGGAATATTCCCTGCTGAAGAATTAATTAACGGTATGATGATTCTAATGGCCGGAGCGCTTCTTCTTACCCCTGGTTTTTTCACTGATGTTATTGGATTCCTTATGGTTTTCCCGGTTTCAAGGGGCATCATTAAAAGAATTGCCAGACGGTATATCAAAAAAAGAATATCTTCCACGGATGTTCAAATCCACAGGTTTTAAATTAAGCTGTTATCTGTGTTTGTCAAAAACCTCTGAAGAGCCACCTCTTCGGGTTCCAGAAATGTATAAGCCTCTGTGTAAATGCAACATCTGCGACAGTTGATGCAAGTTTTTCTATTTTGCCGCGATTTTTCTCAATCTCTCTGTCCTGTGCCTTTTCCAGCCCTCCGTCAGCAATAAAATGTCGTATCTTTTCAAGTTCGTCTGCATCAAGCCATACTCCATGTCTGCCACATTTATCAATCATTACGCCTGATATCCTGCCAAAAATTTTTCGGTTCATCAGTTTTCCGCATCTGACGCATGGTATATATCCTCCTGGGTTTTTCTTCAAAGGCTGTCTCATGTATTCCTTTTTAAAATTCTCTTTCCTGTAGATGTCAGATTCTCTGGTAGCACGGTGGAATTTACCCCTGTCAAGCCACAGGCCGCCACATTTTGAACAGAGGTCATATTCCTCGCTGTCCTTAACTATGATTTTGAGAGGTTTGTTGCATCGGGGGCAAACCGGCGGAAAAGACTTTAGCTGTTCGCTGACATGTCCCCCGCAAATCGGACAGATTCTATATTTTACATTTATGTTTTTACCGCAGTGTATACACTTTTTAGTCTTATATTTAATTTTGCCCATGTTGTTTCCCCCCCCCGTTATTTTTACCGCCGGCATCCTGCTTCATGAGCTTGCATCCCAATAATAGCCGACCTTTTTTCTTAAAAAGTTTATAATTTAACTGTTATTTGCCAGGGGAGCTGATGTCTATTTCCCATACTCGCCTGGCAAAAAAATCTTTCAATTTATTGCTTCTGTTCAGCATACTTTGTTTGTAATTCTATCATAAAGTGGAACCAAGGACTATCTTAAAAATGAATAAACATGAATCCTAGCACAGCCCCCTGTGCTATATTAATAAAACCCTGATAAGTAGTGTGTAATGCGTAATTAATACTCATCCATAATTTTGATTTTTTATTTTTAATTTTCATTGAATATGAATCCGCTTGATATTTATAAACGGCTGCCGCGTAATAACTGCGGTAAGTGCCCTGCCATGACCTGCATGTCCTTTGCAGTAAAGCTCTCAAACAAGGAACATTCCGTCTCCGAATGTCCGGAGCTTGATGAACAGTCAAAAAAAGAAATTGATGTAATGCTTTCTGATATCAGAGACTGGAAAGAAAAGCGAATCAATGAGCTCTTTCAGGAAATTTCCCGGGTAAATTTTTCTGACATAGCCGGCGGGATCGGCGCTGCAAATGAAATGGATATGCTGGGGATAAAGTATATGGGACGCGAGGTTATAGTAAGCCATTCAGATTTTAAAGAATCACCCGGAATCTGGGACACGCTGCTTATTCTTATGTATATAAAAAATGCAGGGAGCAGTCCACTTTCTGGTAAATGGGTTGCATTCAGGGATTTAAAAAATGGTTTAATAAGAGCAGAAGACTTTAATAAAATCTGCGAGTTTTCTCTGGCAAAAATGTTTGAGAAGAATAAAGAAAAATTCTTAAGCCGGTTGAATGCAATGGGTGCTGAAAAGGTTACAGGGTTTTCAACAGAGCACAGTTTTGTGGTTTACCCTTTGCCGAAGATTCCGGTTCTTATTCTTATTTGGCCCGGAGAAGAAGACTTTGAAACAGCGTGTAAAGTGCTTTTAGACTCAACAGCAACAGAGTTTCTCGATGTTGAAGCGTTGCTTTATCTCGGGCAAGCATTTGTAAAGGCAATGAAGAGCTAAAAGAGGCAGTTGATTACAGATAAATAAATTTCAATATAAATGAAGGCAATAAATAACAGGGGTTATAACAATGTAACCCCTGTTATTTAATTCACGATATGACTGCTTTAA
>VAPC011190570.1_pt1 | contig 13442 bp, 7 predicted proteins | sample 3395121 | NCBI WGS metagenome assembly VAPC01 (sample SAMN08290434, study PRJNA428436) | hydrothermal vent metagenome | isolation source: Deep-sea hydrothermal vent chimney | place: Indian Ocean: Southwest Indian Ridge | depth 1711 m m
ATACCATCGGCACTATGATCCACGTCTGGGTAATCGCCATCGGTCAGTAAGATGGGCAAATCTTTCACAAAATTAACCATCTGTTGGCGCTGCGCGTGTTTGGGGTCTGTACTTGAGTTAGTATTGGCCGCAATCGGCTTTTGCTTACGCTCCGCTCTTGTGGCGGGCTCTTTTGCTTGGGCATTAGTTGTCTTAGTTCGACTCGGACGCTGTAAAACCTCTTCGTTCTGAATTGCTGCCGCCGGTTCTGCGTCTTGTTTGGGAAGGTCTATCAGTGCAGTAAGCCCTTTAGAAATCGATACTTTCAGCAGTAACCCTTGCTCCTGAACGCCATCATTCGTAGTCACAGTTCTGGCCTTACGCGTCAGGTTTGCAGGATCTAGTTCAAGCCAGTCTAATCGACTGAGTTCAGCAAGCAGTTTTCGGGGAGCACACCAAGGCCTTACGGCATCGGGATAACGGATCAGGACTTGCTCACCAACCACAACCAACGCACTGCTGGCCTCTGGGAGCCACGCCAAATATTCAGGGAGATTCAATGCTGCTTCGTTTTGCTGATTTACGTTATCTGCGATAGCAGCTTCGCTTGAATCGTTTGGCTTTTCGCATCCATCACCTGGAACGTCTTCAGATATCTGAGGATTACTAACATCGCTTGTATGACGAAGTTCATCATCTTGTTCGGACGGTTTTGTCGATGGCGACTTAGCCGAATTGCTATGTTCGATTGATGATGACGCTTCAGGCAAGTCTAAATGCCCACTGGAGCGACTCTGAGGTTCTGCTTGTGTTTGCTGCGTTGCTTCCCACTCAGGTTTACTAAACAGTCTCACGCTACTTGGTACATTCGAGCTGAACAATAAATCGGCCTCAGATATATGCAGCATGGGTAACCAGATTGGCTTGTCGTCTTTGATCAGCACTTCAGGGGCAAGGCTTTCATATCGCTCATTTGAGGCGGATTTAGTGGCCAATCCTCGCTCAATGAGGATGTCCGCAAGGGTATCGGGATCTCTTGGAATGCCAGGTATCTTGTCTTTGGCCAATAGCTCAATGATGTCCTTAGCCGCGCTTTTCCAAACCAGGCAAAGATGGATTGATTGATTCGATTTTCGTACCCAGACTCTGGCGTCTCGCTGATTGACCAACCATTGCGAACTGGCAAGTAATCGCCTCATGGCATCAAGTAGATAGCGTTCAACTGGGACACCAAGGGCATTGTCGTCAACGGAAATTCGTTGCGCTTTCAGGTCTCGCTGGACACTGGTTTGGTCAGCTTCAATAACCAATTTAGACAGGACATGCTCGGGATCGGTATTGCCAATCGCTTCCAGCATGGCTTGCAAAATCTCAGGGCCCGGCTGGGTTAACCAGACGAGCAACTCAGGTGTCATCACCCGGTTTAACACCAGAATTGAAAATTGCTCGTGCCGCTTGCACCGTCCGTCGCGCCAGCGAATGAAATAGCGTTCAATGCTGTTATTAGTGGTCCACTGAGATAAGGTTTCTAAAAAAGGGTTCCACTGATAGCGTCCATCTTCGTCTGTAATGGACAAGTCTGAAACAGGCTTACCAATATCATGGAACAAACCGCCAAGAGCCGCCGCAACACGCCACCTTGGTTCAAGCTCTTTTTTCTCAACTGGAGTGCCACTGGCAACAAAGATGATCCCTTCAGCTGCTTGTGCCGCCCAGAAAGCAACTTCCAACGAATGACGTAATAAACCACCAGCACCACTGTGATGATGATGCTCAGAAGCTGGCAGCAAGTGGACATAAGCCGCCAGATGATCAATGCAGGGCTGAATCAGCCTTTGAAACTCACGCTGATTAAAGCCAAGTACCTGGCGCAGTTTGGCAATTAGCTCGTCTTGTGTGGACTGCAAATCTTCAGGTGACGCAGCTGGCAACCCCTTCAGGAATGGCGGGTAGCGTGGAATTTCCGCATCCAGTTGAGATGAGAGTTCTGGTAGTGCTTTGGTTTGAAAAAATAGGTTTTTGAACATAGTGAACCTCCGACACGATAGTGTGAAGGTTCTTTAGCAACTGAAGATGCTAGATAGCCGAAAGAAATATGCATTTATCTGTAGTTGTTTTAGCTCTAGTGAGAGAATCGAAAGTTAAATTACAGTGTAGGGTAAGACAGCTTTTCATTGTAAGACTGGGCATCATCTTCCCAAACTAGCCGAACAACATGCTTTCGTTTCGTTTGCATATGAACAGCGGCTATTAGCTCAACGGCTTGATACTTTTCGAGGCTTTCCATCGGAAATTTGTCAGTCACTTCTGATTCAATAACTAAATCGTTACCTTCAGGGAACTCAATTCTGACGTTTCTTGCAGTAGCAGCTCCTTTATTCCAAACCTTAAGCCGATACTTACTGCTGCCAAGTTTTATAATTGATGCACCAAGGTCAGCTTGCTTTCCTTTCAGAGCATCTTCATTTTCTTTTTCCAAGAGAATGGTGTTTAGCTTTTCTTGGCTTTCGACAAGTGACTTCTGCCTCTTATTAAAGCTGACCGTTTGCCATGTTGCGTAGCCAGATAAAAGGAAAGCTAATCCAGCTATCACATCACCTGCATCAATAGTTACTGGCATTACCTAATCCTTATATTCTTGCTACCAGAAAAAGCCTTTTTCAAAGTTTTACGTAGTTCGTCTTGAACGTCTTTTAAAACTTCTTCCTTGATTTCAGAAAGGTGCTCATCAATATTTTCGCTATTCTCTTGAATAAGCTCATCTTTATTGAACTCTCGGCCACAAGATGCACAAGTCATTACTTGTATTGTTTCATCGCAACCGTCTTCGTAGGAAAAGTCTGAACAGCCACAAGTCGGGCAAAGCAAGCTTATACTTCTATTGTATTTTTCAGGATTCATGCTATTTCTCCGTCATGTCAACAACCATACTTAAAATATAACCGCATGAGTGAGCGACATTTAGACTCAATCTGCTGACTCAATTTTCCAATTATTGTTATGTAACTAAAAGTGAGCTGTCAGCCAGATGAACTGACAGCCCGATATAAAAACGGTAACAACTAACCGCTTACGACTTCCATCAATTTCGAGTAACTCGTTACAACATCATATTTGACGTTTTCACTCGTTATCTCTGCATTAATTTTTTCAAAGAATTTCCTAGCACATTCAATCTTGCGATCTTCTATGCCACGCAATTCAAGCGAAGACATCGTTCCTTTAGTCTCAGCAATAAAGTAAATGTGTTTAACACTTCCTTCTTTGAAAGAAATAGCCCAATCAGGGTTGTAGTCGCCAACAGGCGTCGGTATCAGAAAACCACGAGGCAGTTTTGCATAAACCACGACTTCTTTGCTTGTATCAAGTTCGGTAACAAAGTCTCGTTCAATACCTTGTGAATCAACGACAACATAATCATAAATATGTTTATTAACGCCACTAACGGCTTTTGTCATATCTGTAATTTTTTGCTCAGCCGTGAATATATCAACATCATAAGATTCGTTAGTTGGATCATATGATAGCTTCTCGATAATCACCGATGCCTTTTGCTCTTTCACAAGGCGTGAAGCTTCAGCTAGAAAATGCTCAGGGTTCTGCTTAAATTGTGCAAATACTACAGGTTCTATACCCATCAGAATTTCAGCGACTGTTTTGCGAGTCAGCACACAATTTTCAGCCAACTTACCAACCAAGTCATAACGAACAGCAGAATGAATGCTCGATTGATGAGTTTCAGTCTCAGTGTTTTTCACCTTGAAACTTTGTCCAGCTTTGAGTTGTTCGTCGGTAATGCCATCCAATTGAACACCATCTTGAATGGTGTATTGAAGAGGCGTTACCTTAAGTTCTTTATTGAGTACCCGAATACAATTTTTAATCAACTCAGATGAATCAAAATCAACCTTATAAACCGCTTTGCGATTGATTTTGTGCCAAAGCTCCTGAAACTCTTTCTTATCAAAATTAGCATTCAACGGATTGTTTTTAGGTTTACGATCATCACCAACACCTGGCAATTGCGCTTCACTATAAACACCGTCTATCAGCGTCAATATTTGCTCTCGGTAAGGCTCTAACTCAAGAGGCATTGGCGCTAACTGTCCACTAGCCTTAGCCTGGTGGAATGATGACGCGATTGAATCGTCAGCTTCATTGGTATAATCATTTTTAAGCAAATACTTATAAATTTGCTTAGCCATGACCGGTGTTACTTCTACCGGTCCATCAGCAGTTGTAATTGTCTTACCCGTAAAATAAGCTTCATCTGCTTTTCTAGGTCTCGCTGAGAGAGACTCGCTGATTTCTTTTTGCAGATTGGTGACAAAGTCTTTATAGCTTTCACTTGCAATCACCGACAAGACATTAATTTCATGCACAGTTGCCGGATGATCTTGTCTGTCACCATGTTTATTGACGGCCAGACGTAAACCACGTCCAACTTCTTGACGACGAGAGATAGTATTGTCGCTGTGTTTCAACATACACATGACAAATACGTTTGGATTATCCCACCCCTCGCGCAAGGCCGAGTGTGAAAAGATAAATCGAGTAGGCTCTTCAAACGAAAGTAACTTTTCCTTATCTTTTAAAATCAAATCATAGGCATCTACATCGTCTGATAGCCCGGCATCTTCACCACGGACTTTAAAGCCGGGGTTCTGAAGACGATTTGATTTCTTATCAATTGAGAAGTAACCATTATGCGTTCTAGAGCCTTCAATGGCCGATAGATAGGCTTTATAGGCATCAGTCTGCTCACTTGGCAAAAGGGACAACTCATCAAGATACTCCTGTACAAGCAAGGAATACTCTTCTTCAAAAACGCGAGCATAATCACCTTTTTCATCGGCTTGAGAGTAGTCCCTATACTTTGCGACTTCGTCAATAAAAAAGAGAGAGAGAACCTTTATACCCTGGTTAAAAAGTGTTTTTTCTTTTTCAAGGTGCGCTTTAATTGTCTCGCGGATCTGTATTCGGCGAATGGTCTCTTCGGTCACGTCTCCCGTCGCATCGCCCGCGGTTAAAACATGGCCATTTTTGAATTCAACCGTGTCGTTAATCGCGTTGACATCAGTAACCACAAAGTCACGGTACTGGTCCAGACCATTGCTAAGATCAAAAAGATTATCGCCCTTACTAACCTTCTTGGGTATGCGTTTAATGCCATTTTGTTGTTTAACTTCGATCTCAATGCGAGCCACTGGCATTTTTTTCGAGATCTCGATGGATTCCAAATATAGATAGGCTGTCGTTCCCGCCAAGCCTTTTACTGAAATACCACGAACGGCAATTTTCTTAACCAGCTTATTGTTATAAGCGTCAAGCGCATCCAGGCGATGCACTTTATTATGTGTTGTCTTATGCGTGGCCGAATATCGAAGTACCATCAGTGGTTTGAATTTGGCTAAGGCATCTAATGTCTTCTTGCCTTCCATCTTCTGCGGCTCATCCAAAATCAGGATTGGGCGGTTTGCACTAATAACGTCAATAGGACGCCTAGACTGGAAGTCATCCAACTCTTCATAAATTCGTCGATTGTCTTTTCCTGAAGCATTAAAGGCTTGAATATTAATGACCATCACATTGATGCCACTGTCAGAAGAAAAACTCTCTAACTGGTGCAATTGTTTCGAGTTATAGATAAAGAACCGGGCCTTTTTACCGTCGTAATTCTGAGCAAAATGCTCACCTGTGATTTGCAGCGACTTGTAAACACCTTCACGAATGGCGATGCTAGGCACAACGATAATAAATTTGCTCCAGCCATAGCGCTTATTCATCTCAAAGATGGTTTTGATGTAGCAATATGTCTTACCAGTACCGGTTTCCATTTCAACATCGAGATTAATCTTAGAGCTAGCATTGCTGACTAACGCTTCTGAAACAGGGAGGTTCTGTCTACTTTGAACACCATGAATATTTTGCAATAACTGCGATTCAGTGATCGCGAGTTCAGCATTTTTAAAACCATCCTGGTCGCTCATATCCCAGCCCGCATTGCCAAACTTATCTTTGGCAACACCAGGATCGATTCGGTAGGTTACGCCGGAGCTATTAGGTTGCCCTGCAAAGCAATCTACAACCGACTCTACGGCAACAGTTTGATAAGGTTGGACCTTGAACTTTAGCTTCATACTCCCCCCTTATATCGCTTTAACTTCAGTATGTGGCGACACTTGCTTGAAAATCTGCTCGGCATTAATTTTTACTGCATCAGACTCAAAGCCGTCATCACGGAACACTACGCGAAGTGGTTCTTTTGTGGCTAACTCTTTAATCAAAGCTTCATTTATGCGCAGATCAAAACAGGCCACCAACGCATCATCATCAACAAAGAAAACGGTTTTGCCTTGAATCGTTTCTTTTCTGATTGGTAAGGTTAAATCGACGCCCCAATCCAGCAGCACTTGGAAGAGTAAATCTTCATCAGTGCGGTCAGTCTTAATATTATCTACCAATAAGTCTAACGAACCCTGAGAAACCTGATCTGGTGAGTAGTACACATCCGACATATTCGAGGTATCAACTTGAAGAACTCGAAAACCAACATCTTTATTCCAGGCTTCGTGGCAATCACTTCCTAAAATTTTGTTTCCTGCTCTACGAATGCGTTCTTTTGAACTCTCCGCAATATTTTTAAAACCGGACTTATAAGCATCAGATTTCACATCACACTCTTCAGGTAGTTGGATCATGATAAACTTTCTATTAGTTCCTTCTTCAGAATTCCCCTGTAAAACTGCGTGAGCGGTGGAACTTGAGCCTGCAAAAAAATCAAGAACAATATCATTATTACTAGCATTTGAGAGATTAATTAAACGTCTTAAAAGTCGCACAGGTTTAGGACCATCAAATTGTCCATTGCCCTCAAATAAACTAACAACTTCTTTTGCACCTTCTTGACTGTGCCCTACTTCTTTATAAAAAAGAATAGAAGTTGGTGCCATACCTTCGAACTTAAGTTCTGAAAGGAAACGTTTTATTGCTGGTACACCATTACCTTCCGGGCCAAACCAAATTCGATTTTCATTGACTCTCTCAGAAAATGCTTTCTTTGAAAGCCTCCAACAGCGACCTGGTGGTGGTTCCACGACTCGACCGGATGGCGTTGTTATGGGATAATCATTGTCAGCATTATAGGTCTTAACCGAGATATCACTTGGCTTCCATACGCCTCGTGGGTCATTATCAGGGTTCTTATATCTTGCATTAGCCTCTTCAGTACGTGGCAATCTACCTATGGTAAAATCGTTAGCCTCTTTTGCATACATAAGTATGTAATCATGACTATTTGATATAAACTTAGCGTCATTTTTTGGCGCATAGGCTCTCTCCCAAATCAACTCCGCGATGAAGTTTGAAGAACCAAATATCTCATCGCATAGCTTACGGAGGTTATGAACCTCTTTTTCATCAATACTTAAAAATATAACACCGTCATTTCGTAATAAATTTCTTGCCAGCTTTAATCTAGGAAACATCATACTAAGCCAATCTGAATGAAATCGACCATTTGTATCTTTATTGGCTACAAGCCTATTCCCATCAATATCAACCTGATTGGATTTTAATAAAAACTCATCATTTTTTTCTGAAAAATCATCGCTGTAGATAAAGTCATTCCCCGTATTATATGGTGGGTCAATGTAAATCATTTTGACCTTCCCTAAATATGTTTCTTGCAACATCTTTAGCGCATCAAGATTATCACCTTCAATAAAGAGGTTTTCAGTGGTGTCAAAATTGACACTTTCTTCTCGACAGGGTCTTAAGGTCTTGGCAATAGGTGCATTCGCTGTTAGTAGTGCTTCTCGCTTACCGGGCCAGTTCAGCTGATAGCGCTCTTGCGGGCCTTCAACGATTGAATTTGATAGCTCTTGTTTAAGTTGGTCAAAATCAATGGCTAACTTTAGCTCTCCGTCGGCCCCTTTTGATTCCGTCACGCAGTTCGGAAACAACGCCTGAATTTTCTCTATGTTTTGCTGCGTCATGTCGGGGCTGTGCATCTTTAATTTATCCATGTGTTCACCTTTTGCGTGATGCCTTGCATAAAAAGCATGTGGCACTATTTAACTTATTGAAATTGTTTATTCTTTATACGAGCAACTCTTTGAGCTCGCACCTTAAATTCTTTAACTGCTTATTGAGCTCAACCTTGCGGTTAAACTGTTTCTCAGCATGAACCTTCTTCCGATACTGCGAGATTTGCTTTTCCAATGTCTGAATTGCCACCAAGCGTTCAATGACCTCTTCAATACTCTCAGCTGTTCGTTTGGGTATGGGTAACAAGCGAGTAAGAAGCTTTTGATACAACTCCGCCATATCGATTGCGGTAGGCAAACCCAAAATTTCTGAAGTCACTGTTGATGCATCACCTGTATTGAAGGTTTCTGAGTGTAAATAACGGCTACAAAACCATTTGGACTGATCGTTCTCTGCCTTACGCTTATAGCAAGCGGCGTAGTGGCCTTGCTCACCACCGGCAAGCCATACCTCAAATAGAATGGGAAAAGGTATCGCCAAATCAATCGCTTTGAGTACGCTGTCATCTATCGAGTCACCTTTAAGCTTCACAGTGAAAACCTGTATTTCACTGACCTCACTAGTGTGAGGAATATTCAGTGTGTTGGGCGATAGCTTGTAAGCCCAAAGGATTTGGTCTATTTGCTCTACAAAAAGTGACTTCAACCCAGCGCTTACAGCGCTGTGTTCGTATATTTTGTTCTTCGGAACGACTCGACCGAACTTTGCTTTGTCAGGAAATATCCAAGGTGAGTTCATTGACTAGCTAACCTCATCCTGATCACTGTTTTCACTCAGCTTCTTTTGCTGGATCACAATAAAAGCTAGTAATTCAAAGTCATCAAGCCCGGCAAATGTATTCACTAAAGCTGAGGTGGCGCCACCACTGAACAAACTATCAATATCTTTTTCTTCCTTAACTTCAACCATGCTTTTTATGGCATCTGTTAGAAGACGAGAGTAACGCTGCATATCTCGACCGTCTTGTGTTAGGCGATTAAATAACGCACAAACCTCACTGAGCGGCTCGGTTTGCCCTTTACAGCTACTTCGGATTAAATCTAATAGTCTCTTTACCTCAAAATGATTAGCGACGATGTGCCCCTCATTCGATACATAGACAAGGTAATAAGGGTGGAGCCTGTTTTGCAGATCGCTATCGATACTGTTATTAACGTTTTTCAGCGCAAACACCACGCCAGGCAATAACCCTAATTCAGGCTTAGCTTCAACCACCGCATGCATGCCACTTGGTGCGTTTCTTGGTTCGCCGTAGAGTTTCATTAAATTAAGTAGGTCCATCCGAAATTCGTTTAGACCTAGATCGGTGATAGAGACCCCCGTTTTTAAATCTTCAAGCTCAATGACTTCTTCTTGCAGCTTCTTTAACTGCTCTTTACGGTACGACACATCATTCGCTTGACTACTTAAGACGTTATCATCACCGGTCGCTGTCACGTCAACAATCGTCATTCGACTTTCAACACGTTCTTTTAAGTTGATGTACTCATCCAGCGATATATCAGGCCAGTAGTTAACTAACTGAATACATTTATTCGGCGAGCCAATACGGTCAACTCGCCCAAAGCGCTGAACAATCCGAACTGGATTCCAATGAATATCAAAGTTAATTAAGTAATCACAGTCCTGTAAGTTCTGTCCTTCAGAGATACAGTCTGTAGCAATCAACAAATCGATTTCAGCGGGTTCGTCAGGTAATACACTTGCTTTCGATTTGGAAACTGGCGAAAACAAGGTGAGCACTTCTTGTGTGTCGTAACCTTTTCGTCCGGTTTTTAAGGTGGTCTTAGGTAAACTGGCACCACCAGTGATCATCGCAGTATGTATTCTATGCTCGCTTAGCATCACAGGTGACAACTGTTCGTACAGATATTGAGCGGTGTCAGCAAACGCCGTGAACACGATAATTTTCCTGTTCCCAGGATTTATCGGATTATTTATTTTTGCAGCAATATGTGATTTCAGATGCTGCAACTTAGCATCTTCTTCTGGCTTAATTTTGCTAACAGAATCTAGTAACCCTTTGATCAGCTCCAAATCGCCATCTAAATCCTGCTGCCAGGATGGAAGATCCATATCCATCAGCTTGATTTTGATCTTGTTGCCGATTTCCATATCGTGATAAGAAGGCATATCGTCTTCATCTGCTTCAATAGACTCTAGCGCTTCAACCAGACTGCTCACTTCAGTTTGCCCGTCTCGCTTATAAAATTCGTCGATAATGCCAAGAACACGAACATGGTTATAATGGAGAGATTGCAAGGTGCTTCTGAACGAGTATACGGAGCTCTCAAGACGCTTTAGAAGGTTCGTTGTCATCAATGCAACCAAGCTTTTTTCACGGTCGCTTTGCTTTAACTTACCTTTTCCGCCTTCAACTTGCGTGTCATACATCTCCTCGTATTTCTTCAATCTACTCGGGAGGATATAACTCACTGGCGCATAAACAGATAGCTTGAGTAGCTTAAGCTGTTCAAAGATCTCATTCAGGCTAACTACATCCGAACGAGTAGTAAGCGGACAATGAAACGAGATTGGCTTGTTACGTTCAGGGAAATGGCCAATATCTGTTGTGTCGTAGAAAGTTGTGATGTGCTTTCGTGAGCGAGCGATAGTGACGCTATCAAGCAGTTCAAAAAAGTCAAAATCCAAGGCATCGAGTATGGCTTTAGCTGTTCTCGTCTCAGGGTCTAGTTTGGACCAAGCGTTAAATGCAGCTTGTGCTTGGTTGAATATCTGCTCTACGCTTTTTGTGGTTTTAAGATGCTTTGTGAGATTGCTCGACTCACCTTCATAAGCTAGCGCAAGCTGGTTTCTTAGGTCAGTAAATCTGTTATTCACTGGTGTAGCTGATAGCATCAGGACTTTGGTTTTCACGCCAGCGCGAATAACTTTATTCATCAGTTTCTGATATCGAGTTTCTCGATCTTTCACTGCATCGTTATTTCTAAAGTTATGCGACTCATCAATGACGACCAGGTCATAGTTACCCCAGTTGATTCTATTCAACGGAGTACCGAAGGATTCGCCAGAGGTTCGGCTCAAATCTGTGTGACACAAAACATCGTAACTAAAACGGTCTTTAGCAAAGATATTTGTTTTTAGGTTTCGATTAAAGTTGAGCCAGTTATCCGCTAACTTTTTCGGACATAGAAGCAGCACTGATTTGTTTCTGAGCTCGTAATACTTGATGACAGCTAACGCTGTAAATGTTTTACCAAGACCAACACTATCAGCCAGAATGCAGCCGTTATAGGTCTCTAACTTATTGATGATCCCGGTCGCAGCATCTTTTTGATAGTTAAATAACTTGTTCCAAATCAAGGTGTCCTGATAGCCGGTTCGATCATTTGGTAATACATCCTCTGTAATATCATCAAGGAATTCATTAAAAATGTTATACAAAATAATAAAATAGACTTTTTCAGGCGAGTTTTCCTGGTAGACAGACTCTATATGCTCGCAAATTGTTTTAGTAACATCTTGAAGCTTCGCAGGGTCTTTCCAAATTTGGTCGAATAACTGTAAGTACTGCGCTGTGAAATTTGGCTCATCGATTTTTTGCACAAAATTCGAAATAGCGTTTCCTCGCTGATACCCTAGATCAACCGCCGTAAACCCGCTAACCGGAGCAAAAACTGCACTCATTGTCTCTGTTTGCTGTCTAGGTGCTTCCGCCACAACAAACGACTGCATTGGAGAATCTGTTTTGTTTGATTTGAATGTCGCTTTCTTTCTGATCCAGTTTGCACACTCTTTGGCGATCGCCTTTTGAGTGAGCTTGTTCTTTAACTGTATTTCAAAGTCAGTTCCGTAAAGGCTGCGTTCACGCCCTGCTTTGGGAATAAAGAACTCTCGTTTTTCTTTTTTGAATTTATCGGTAACTTCATCTGCGACAAAAGTAGGTGATGTGAAGATGAACTCAAGTGAGTCTATCTTCGCTAACTCCTTTTTGAGAGCCTCATACGCATAAATAGAAAAGCAAGACGCAGCAATCTTTAACTTTGTATTCGGTGTCAGCGTCTGTTGAAGCTCGTCACCTAATAGGTTGTTAAGGTTATCGATTATTTTCATCAAAATTTATTCCCTGCGCCAAGTTCGTTTTTGTGCATTAGTTACCAAGTTCTTTTTCAATCCCTGGAGCTAGCATGATGTTTTTAACTCCATAAAGTGTTGCTCTGTTCTTTAAATGCAATTGAGCTCCACCATCTTTTAGTGTGGCGTTGGAAGAACAATCCACATTCCATTGTCTGAGTAAATAGCCTGCCGTTGCCGCTCTAATCTCAATCTTTAAAACGCCACATTTCATGCCATAGTCCAACTCTATCGCTTCGCTGTGCTCAATACGAGGATGCGGCACTAACTCTAGCTCTACAAAGCGATTCCATTGCCGGTCTTGGGTTTCGAGCTCCGTTTCAGACAACGTCGAATCCTCAATCACAACCGCTGCTTTAATGCGGGTCAGTACAAAGTCACGGAACTCGCTATGCTTGCGGTCAAAACCACGAACATGCCAACGCAGGCCATTGTCCACCAGCGTATGCGGTACAATTTCACGCGTGGTTTCACCGCTCGATAACGATACATAGGTGATACTCAAGGCTTTGCCTTTGTGTATGGCCTCGGTGACTTTCGCTACTATCGATAAACTCGGCTTGTTAAGGTGATAAGGCGCTTCACAAGCCAGAGGGGGTTTTACCTTTCCAGTGAAGCCATCACCGTACCCTTGGCTAATGGTTGCCAGTGTTCTCACAACGTCATAGTCGAACAAGGGTTCAAAAGCTTCACCACGCTTATGCAACTTGAGCTTTTGGTCATACTCAATGTTGCCTGGCGCAAGCTCTCGATACATTGTGAAGTCTTTCGTTGCTTGTGCGGCGGCTATACTGAAGCGATCGACTAAATCCGCCCGCACCGCTTCTCCCTTAAACAATAAGGTGAAATCGATGTGGGCAATGCGATCCCTGGTTGCTTGTGGCAACTGCGCTATCTGCGAAAGCCTATCTGGCTTCGCCACTACCGTTTGTTTCAGACCATCATTTGTCATGCGTCTTATTTATCCAATTCAACCAGTTTCTTAAAACTCTGTTTATAAAGTACGGTCAGACATCGCGTAATCACATTGAATAGTGTCACTCAATGCTGCTCTTTATCCGCAATGACTAATCAATCTCTACTGGTTGAAGCTAGACAGATGGCCATAAAACACTGAATAGGCTTCAACCTAATTAATTTTATTAGGTGTCATCCTATCACAAATTATTTTGTAGGGAAGACTAAGCGGCAACTTTTTGATCTGGATTGCAATTGCCGCTCAGGGCAAGATCGTACTTTTGTTAAATTACTCTGATATCTGATCGATTTAATTCGTTATATTTATCATCATTAGTGTGATCAAATAGTTTTTTTGATGA
>VAPC010635648.1_pt1 | contig 13434 bp, 15 predicted proteins | sample 3395121 | NCBI WGS metagenome assembly VAPC01 (sample SAMN08290434, study PRJNA428436) | hydrothermal vent metagenome | isolation source: Deep-sea hydrothermal vent chimney | place: Indian Ocean: Southwest Indian Ridge | depth 1711 m m
GTTGAAAAGGAGACATCAAAACATAATAAGAATCAATGGGTATATTATTGGACATCTGGATTCCTGGCTGATCTTTCAGATTATCAATGGAGAGTTATTCCAGTAGATGTATATGGTAATGATGGAGATGCAATTACATTCGGGACTGAGAAAATAGTTAGAATTCCGGATGCTCCAAATTTTAATATAACTTATGATGATGTAAGTGATAAAGTTACTTTTGTAGAAATTTAGGAGAAAACAAATGGCTGATGTAGTATTTTTTAAAGTAAAGATTCTGAGAACAAATTTAAAACCTATGGACTATCCTGATTTTAATAAGATCAATGAATCCCTCAGGGGAGGTGGTCAGGACTGGGCTATATATCTTGATAGATGGACTGGTCAGCATCTTGATAAGATTTCAGAAATGGGAACAATAGATGAGGTAAATGCTGATCCAGATGTCCAGTTTTGTATCTATGCTTCTGATGCTCCCTTTGCAAAAGAGGCTAAGAGACTTTTCTCAGACCGGATTGAAATACTTGAGGAGGCAGATGCTAAAGATTTTTATGATAATAGAAGTCATCAGACAGATCTTGAGCAAAAAGTAAATGCAGATGTTATGAATAACCTCAGAGCAAAATACGGACTTGAGGGAAATATTCAGGAGGCTGATACATCTAAGATGGATGTTGCTGATCAGAATGCTCTTAATCCTGATCATCCTGCTCCCGGAGTTGTAACAAATAAAGAAAAGACTTTTGATGGATTCAAACAGAATCGGGGATTGAATATTATTAAAAAGGCAGATGTGGAAAAAGATATCCCTAAAACTCCCGAAAATTAAAGGAGGCTGATTTGATTTCTAAGCCAAGAGTTCTCTTTACTGTCCTGAATATGGGATGGATATGTAAAGAGGTAGTGAGAGTTATTATACAGCTCATCCATGATCCCCGTTATGATGTTCATTATATGGACCCTACATGGAGTCCAGTTGAATATAATAGAGCCAGATGTCATAATGAGGCTGTAGATGGAGGATGGGATTGGCTTCTCATGATGGATGCTGATAATCCTCCAAGAGGGGGGAATCCATTAGACCTCATTGAGTTACAAAAGGATATAATCGGCCTGCCTACTATGGTCTACCAAAATAAAGAAATCCTTTGGAATGCTATGGATTGGACTGAGTGTAATCCTAAGGATGGAGGTAGGGGGTGGATGAGTCATCATCCTCAGGTAGGGCTACAGGAGATAGATGCAATCGGAGCAGGCTGTATTCTTATCCGGAGGAATGTCCTTTGTGCTATGCAAAAGATTCAACCTTGGGTATGCAAGAGAGATGAGAGGGGCTATATTCTGGAGGGAGAGGACTTTGCATTCTGTAAAAAAGCTAAATCTCTTGGATATAGAATCTGGACTCATTATGATTATTTTTGCGAACATTGGAAAGAGCATCCAGTCCATGAATTTACTAAAGTAGTAGTTGAGGCTGAGAGAGAAAATATTAGACTTGATGAGGGCCAGAAAATCAGGCAGGGAGTTATCGGGGAATTTGTGAGACAAGGTATGAATAATGGCTGATATTTATTTTACTGGAAATAATCAGGATACCATTTACCAGACTTCTGGATTCAGCAGTACAATCTTGAATTCTGTTGATGTTTCCAGTATAGATACTCAGCCTCAGGGAGTTGAATGGAATGGAGATGAAATTCAGTTCTCAGGAAATGCAAATAAAGTACTCTATAGATTATCGGGATTTACTACTACTATAACTGATTCCTTGGATGTCTCAGCAGAGTATGCTAATCCGGGTTCTATGTTCGATAATACAACTGATGAGAATGAGAATACCTATTGGACTAAGTATGATAATACAACTCCAAGTAGAATATTTTTAAAGCATTCAGGATTCTCTACTACTAAATTAGACTCAGTTGATTATACATCAATTGGATTTAATATCCGGGGGATGGTTTGGGATGGGACTGATCTGAGATGCATCAACCTGAATTCAGCAAAGGTGATTCATCTGTCAGGATTCTCCTCAACTATAACTAATTCCTTATCTGTGAGTGGAGTTGATAGTACTCCTTATGGAACTACTTGGGATGGTCAAGATACCTACATTGGAGGAAATACGGGAAATGATATTTATCATCTCTCCGGATTCACTACTACTGTTATTGATTCATTTGATATTACAGCGTTAGAACCTTCCATTTTTGCAATCTCAACCTCTGATATAACCGGGAGACTCGGAATAACTGCTGATTATTTTATATATTGGTGTGGAGATGTATCAGCAAAACTATATCAGATGAATGCTTTTTCAGGTTATATCAATGATGAAATTGATGTATCTGCTACTGATGTAGCTCCTTATGGAATAGTATGGGATGGGACTAATACTCTTTGGAGTGGAGCGGTCTCAGAAAAATCCTACAAAATGTCCGGATTTTCCAGTACATTCTTAGACTCATTTTCATCTACTGCTATTGATGTAACTATTACAGGGGTTACGTGGGATGGGACTGATCAATATGCTGTTGGATATGTGAATCAATTTGCATATCATCTCTCAGGATTTTCATCTACTGTATTAGACTCTATTGATATGCTTGGATTGGATTGGCAATTAACCGGAGTCAGTTATAATCAATCTGGACTGATGGTATTAGGGAGAGCAATTGATGTCTGTTATCAATTCTCTGGATTTACATCTACTCAATTAGACTCAGTTGATTTTACTCCTGTAGATACAGAGCCTAAGGGAGTTACTTGGAATGGTCAGCAAGTTATGTTTGGGGGAGATACCTCTGGATATATTTTTAAGATGTCAGGATTTACTACTACAGTAGTAGATTCCTTTGATCGAGGTGGGATAGATTCAGTTCAATGGGGTCTCTCTAATGATAATGTAGAGCAGAGAATGGGAGTTGCAGGATTGGGATTCCCATATATTCCAAAGGTAGAAATAGGAAAAATAACTTTTGAAAAAGACCGGAGTAAATGGATAGGACATCCATTACTCTATATGAAGGAGAGACCTGTTCTGGCTGAGGATGTTATCCATCCTGAGAAGATTAGAGAGGATGCTGTTATCCTCCGGGATATGGAAGGGGTTGAGGCTCAGTCTGTAAGATGGGTAGGAACTGTCCCCGGAGTAGCTGTTATATTTGTATCATGGGAGAATGGAGTAGGGAAAGGGATTCTGAAATCTGTAGGGAGTAATAATATATTTGCTTGGAAAGCTCCCGGATCGGATACCTTTGGGAGTACTGTTAATTGTTCTGTTGATGGTAATTATATTCTTGAGGATGGGGAGGACCAAAGTAAATATATTCGGATAGGGGTATATAATGATTATCTGAGTACATCCCCTGTATCAACTAATATTTATATTGAATGCCGTTATGAAACTCTCCTCTCTGGAGAGGATGTTGAATATGATGAGGCTTTAAATGGAGATGATTCTTGGTGGTCTGCTGAGCTTTATAATCAATCTGAAACTGATGTCCTTGATTTAAAACTCTGGATGAGTCAAGAAACTCAACAGAATGGATATTGGCTTGCTGATGGAGCAGAGATTGAGGAAGGGAATAAAGATTATCTTAGACATATGAATGGAGGAGTATGTAATAGATACTCCGGATTCTCTACTACTTTAAAAGATTCTCTGAGTACCTGGCCTCCTATTACGAATTGGGGAGGGCAATCATGGTATGATCTGGATTTATGGTTTACCGGGACAACAGATGATAAAGCATTCAGAGCCTCAGGATTTTCTACTACCATTATAGACTCTGTTGATATATCTGCATTAGGGACTACATTTGGCAGTCTTGATATATTTGAGGATGATACAGTTATCAATTCTCAAACTGACCTAAAAATATATAGGTTGTCTGCTTTTACTACTACAATATTAGATAGTTTCAGTATATCAGCTTATCATACTAACTTAACCGGAGTAAATTCTTATAATAATTATGCGTTTCTCCTTTGGTGTGGATATTTTGGAGCTTCATCTAATGAACTTTTTAAAATGTCAGGATTCTCCTCTACAATATTGGACTCTATAAATACAACTCTGGATTTTGCTCAGGACGGGATTACTTGGGATGGTCAAAATATGGTTACTTCCGGAAATGCTCTGGATAAGTTTTATAAATATGATGGATTTTCCAGTACCATAATAGACTCTCTTGATTTCTCAGAGCCTACTACAGTTACTATGAGAGATGTAGAGTTTATGAATAGTAATATTAAGCAGGGGAATGTAAACTGGGTACAGCCTTATTATGAGGATCATCCTGATACTCTGTCATGGAGTAGGGTAGAATCATTACAGGGAGAGATATTTGGAATTAGGAGGGTAGTCCCGGCAGGGACTTCTCCATCATTTAAAAAGAAAGTTGATTTTGATTGGTCTTATTTTTCAGAATAATGTTAATACAGGAGAAAACAAATGGCAGGCAAAGTAGGGATTGCGACAATACAGGGAGTTAGTACTGGCTCAGGTGCAGTAAAAACTCTCTTACAGTTAGAATGTGGAGTTAATCATCCCATTAAAATTCTTGAGGTAGGTATCTTTTTTCATGGAGTTAATAATACTCATGAGCCTATTGATGCTTATTTGGCTATTCAGTCTACAGCCGGGACAATGACCGGATTAACTGTCAATGAGAATGATGAGGATGATTCCGGGACTTTTGATACTGTTGCTCAGCATACGGCAACAGTAGAGCCTACTACAGGGGTTCATGTAAGAGATATGGCTGTGCATCCTCAGACAGGTCTGATCTTTTCGCCTAATTCTGAGGCTCAGCCCAAAGTAAGCTCCAGAGTAGGGCTTGTGATTGATCCTCCTAATGGGACTACTGTAGATGCTTATATAGTATTTGAGGAATAATTCTTAGATATAGGTATTTCAGGCTCAGAGAGGCTCTCAGTAATTTCTATATAAATAAGGGATGTAATGGCTGATCTATATTTTTCCGGCTATCAGAATGATAAAGTATTAAAGATTTCAAACTGGTCTACTACGGTTTTGGACTCTTTTAGTACAGCCGGATTTACTACTGATCCTCATGGGATTGAATGGACTAAGGGTGGGGATTTCTACATAGCCAGTTATATAGATGATTTCATATATCAGACATCCGGATTCTCCTCTACTATAACAGACTCTTTGGATTATACCTCAGGGGGAGATGATCCTGATGCGGTCTCATCTGACTTAGATGGGAGTGTAATCTGGCATCAGGATAATGGAAATAATATAATCTTAAATTCCGGGTTCTCTACTACAGTAAAGGATTCATTTGATTCATCCGGTCTCAGCAATAATCCTAATGGGGTAACTTGGAATAGTATTGATGTGTATGTCTCTTGTTCAGGGGCAACTGATAAATCATTCCAGACATCAGGATTCTCCTCTACTGTTCTGGATTCTATTGATCATTCCGGATTGACTGCATCTCCTATTCCGGTTGGATGCAGTTGGACAGGAACTAATTATCTGCTCTCTGAATTGACTGATGATGTTCTATATGAGTTCTCTGGATTTACTACCACTATTCTAAACTCTGTAGATGTATCTACTCTTGATGTCAATCCTTAGGGAATTTCTCATCCTGATGCTGATGAGAGATTAGCTCCTCCTGTTACTCCTCAAATGCTTTATATCAATACTGCTATAGGAGAGACAAGATTTACTCCGGGCATACAGAACTTTGTAAAGCCAAAACTCATTGACTTTGGTAAAAGATACGGAGGAGGAGGGGGATGTTATAGAATATTTGGAGATGCTGAGTATAGGTTCTATTGGGATACCGGGACTCCTCCTGTTGAGGGGTCAACTCCTGATGAGACTAATGATACTTTTAATGGGTATGAGACTACTGCTCTATTTGGAAATGGGGATCATAGAATATCTGCATCTAATTTTAATGGCCTGCTTGATTCTGGATTTGGAAACGTGGGGAATAATGGGGAGAGATATAAGAGATTGCTGATTGAATCTGATAATGCTGTAAACTTACCTCCATCAGCTCCTATGGATTGGAGACTTGAGCAGAGAGCAGGGGTTACGTGGATATATGGACTTTATCAGGAATATAATTCTCCGGCTCCTGATGCATCAGCAGTAGTCAGGGCTGAGGAATGGTCTATTGCTTATACTATAAACGGGAGTACTCCTCCTGTAGATACTCCAAGTATAACTCCTGAATTTAGAGGGAATATGGCTGAGGTTTTAAAATATCCCCTCCCGGTTCAGGCTCATGGGATTACAGTAAAAGTCAGGCTCCAGACTCGGAGACTGGATGGAGCGGTATGGGTTTATTCAGAACTTGATTCAGTCCTCTCATTGGTTATTGATACAGTCGGTCCAGATGCTCCTCCGGGAGGGAGTACTTGGAGAGGTGCTATTCCTGAGGATGCATTATGAGTAATGGAGTTACTATTGCCAGTCAGCCGGGAGAGTTCCCTTTCCCTAATCAGTTTCTAACAGTCTATCTAAAAGAGAATTGGGATGAGGGATGGACTGAGTATCCTGAGATCAATGTTGAAACGGTTTCAATGGCTACTGGAGGAGGAGGGGGAGGCTCTTGTAAATTCAATAGGGAATATGGGAGAGTTAAGTATGAGTTTGATGATGACTATGATGATTATGATGCTCTCTATCTTGATAATTGGTATATTCGGATAGTTGCAATTACTGAGCAAGTAGGGAATCTGTTTGGGTTAGGTGTTCAATCTGAGGTTGAGAATATTATATTTACCGGGATTGTATCATCTGATGATAGAGTTATAGAGGGAGGAGATGTAAGAGCCTCAGGGATTCAGAATTGGGTAGGCTTTGATGCTACTCATCTAATGAGAAAAGTATGGGTTTCGGAATCATACTGGATGTTAGAGGAGCCTGATCCTGATGATGCTGATGGGACTGTTTTTAATGAAAAGAAACTTGGCAGGAATCCATCAATGAATATTAGGGATGATGCAGGACTGCTGAGGGGTAATAGATCGGATGAATTTCTCCCGGAAACAACTGTCTATGGATACGGTGGGAAAAATATGTGGAATCGGAGAGAGTATGTAGAATACCTCTTGGCGAAATTCTTTGATTTTACTGATCAGGATGGGCCTAAGTTTACTCTTGGAGGTCAAGCTGATATCCTTGAGGATGTTGCTGATATAGTTGATATTAGTCCTGTTGAGACTGGATTCAGTATCCTTAATAAGTTAATAACTCCTACTATTGCTCTTGATTATTTTATAAGAGAATCTGATGAGGGATTCTCTATTGAGGTATTCTCTCTGATTTCAGAGGAAATATCATATGGGGAAAAGACTCTAAAGAAGAATCCTAATATTGTCAGGATGGAGAATACATATGCTGATGATGTCTTAGATATTCTGGTCTCAAGGAATGATGATCATAAATTCAGTAAGGTAAAATTAGTAGGAGAGAGGATTGTAACTCTTAGGACTATGAAATCTGAGGGAGTTGATGAGGATGATTTTGAGATAGAAAAGAAATGGACTGATGATCTTGAGTTAACTTATCAACTTGGAGGGCCGGGCAGTTCTGCTGATGAACATGATACATTCAGGAAAAAGGATAGGTTCAGAAATGTCTTTACTACATTTGGAGCTAAGGCAGGGACAGCAGTTCAGGCTCCAATTCTTAATGAGGATGGTACAGTCCCGGATGATCCTGAATATGCTGATTATCAAAATGCTTTTAAGAATATTCTCAGTTGGACTCCGTTAGTATCAGGATTCAACTATGAAGATAAGGAGCCTGTTGATGAGAATCCTGCTCATTATACTCCGGAATTTATTCCTCCTATGGTATTCATATATGATGAGATTTGGGGATGGTCTCTGGCTGATGCAGAGGGAGCTAATATCTATGCTCTAAAGGAGGAGTGGGGTTTTAGGGTGCAGTTTCAGCCTAATCATATTATGGCTCTGAATCATTGGTCTGTTGCATATGATACAGGAGTTAATCCTGAGTATGACTGGCAAAAAATGATAATGACTTTTGCTGTTGCTACTGATCAGAGATTGACTGTAGAATTTGCCTTGACTAATGATGATGATGGATCAGTCTTAGAGATATACATTCCGGGTATGGAGTTATGGTATATGCCTAAAGGGACTGTTTATGATGTAAATGATGATACTATATCAGCAGACTTTATTCAGAGTAGTGAGAATATTGTATTGAGGAATGATGCTGATCAACTTCATTTAATTATGGCAGGAATTATAGCCAGATATTTTAATTCAAGAGCATTTGGAACAATGAGGATCAATAGATATGTAGCATGGGGAGGGTTCATTGGATACATTCTTACTGTTATAGATGAGAATGGAGATGCTCATCAGATTCAATCTCCAATTACATCTATTATCTGGAGTGATGGAACTACTACTATTCGGACTGGATATGCCTGATGGAACTTGTAAGGCCTGCTCAATCAGCAAAGATACCGGAGGATGGTAAGAATTTTTCTGCTCTCCACGGGATATATTTTCCTTATTCCATTACTCAATATCAAAAAGGACAAAGGAGACAGAATAAGAATCTTGTAAGGCCTGCTCAATCAATTGGATATGGTTATAATCTTATGTTTTTTCCGGAGGGCCCGGAGTTTGGTTTAACTTTTTGGAATAATTCTTGGGATGAGATTCATAATTGGAAATTAGATACTGACTCTATTGGGGTCTTTTTTTGGGATAATGCATCAGCACATATTCCCTCAGGAGGAGTCATTCCTGATTGGGTTTATTGGGAGGAGAATATTACTACCTCTCCATCTCTTGAAGATTTTCAAAGGATGTATTATAATACTAAGGCTCATCATGGAATCAATAGGAGGCATCAAGATACTATATTTCATATTGATAGAGCCTGCCTGATTCAAGAGATGAAAGATATTAAGAAATCTGCTGAGGATACAGGATTTGTCTCTTGGCTTGATACCCAAAAAGGATTAACGGTATGGAAGGGGAGTCAGCCTGTTATTTTTAATTGGGTTAGAGGGGGATGTGATGTTAATCAGTGGGCACATAGAAGAATATTGGATCAGTATGGATTTGTTTGGGATTGTGTTTAAAGCATCTTGATATATTTAAAGGATTGAATATATGGCATCAATAGAGCAGGAACTTGGAAAAGTACAGGGAGAGATGAAGGGTATTAAAGATACCCTTGAAAATCATAGAACAGATATTAAAGGTCTTTATGATCAGATGGATACAAACAAGACAGAACTCCTAACGGCAATCAATAACGGAGGTCATCATTGTATACAGGAGGAGAAGTTATTAAGACTGGAGGAGGATGTTGATAATGTAAATATCTCTGCTCATGGATCGGCTCAGGCAGTGATGGAAATTAAGGAGGATGTTCAGCCTCTCTTGGATGTGTATGAGGAGGGACAGGAAAAGGGTGAGGAAAATAGAAAAGAGCTGAAAAGGTTTCTTGTAGATATAGGGGTATTGATTGCGATTGCTATAATCGGATTCCTGGCTAAAGTTGTAATGGATTTATTTTAAGGAATATGATATGATAAAACTTAAAAAGATAGATTGGATTATTCTGATTCTTGGAATTCTTTCACTCATTGGAATGATAGTATTTCTTACAGGATGTGATGAACTGTCCTCTAAGCTCCTCCCGGAGATGAATGATAAGATAGATGATGTCCATAAGGTATCTGTCAAGACTCAGGATGCTGTTGATGGAAATAACAATACCTTATCAGAGATCAATGATAATTCTAAACTCAGCATCCAGACATTCAATAAGAGAATGGATACTATCTCTAATCAAATAAATGATTCAGCTACAGTCTCAGCAAAAGAGATAGGGAACTTGACTCAAAAAGTAAACAATACTAATAACTCAACTATCTTAATGATTATCCTTTTCTCAATATCTGCTGTATTATGTATCATGGAGCTTGGTATTATATTCTGGACCATAAGAAAAGTATTCAGTATGAAGACACATATCAAGAGAATATTTGAAAGTCCTGATAATGATCTGGATGAGGATAAGTGGAATGGTATGGGGAATGCTCCTAAAATATAATAATCGGATGAGTCTGACTCCTCCTAAACCAATACACTTAAAAGCCATTCAGCTTTTTTCTTGAGCAGGCTCATCCGTTTATTTATCTTTGGTGGTCCTTTTTTTAAAACCTCACAAAATCTAAATTGGCTTATATCCTGCAAATATGGCACATTAAAATTGAAAGGGTTGCGCTACTGGCACATATTTAAAATAATTATGATTTATATCTTGACAGTTGATTGTGGTATAGTAGGATGGTATATAACTTAATATAGGATGGATGATGAATAATAGGATGTAATTTATAATCAATAATATGCCGGGGAAAGCTATGACTCCTTCCCATCCATCCATCCGGATCATGGTAAACCCCGGCACCTCTTTTGGATGGGAGAAATAAGATGGTTGAGATGGTTGAGATGGTTGAGATTAAACCAGTAGTGGGAATGGGATGCACTGTATGCTATATTTCTGATAGAAGAGCAGCAACAATAGTAGAGGTTAGTAAGAGTCTAGAAACTATAAAGATTCAAATTGATGAATCTAAAAGAATTGATGGGAATGGAATGTCAGAACAACAGGAATATGAATATACAAGAAATCCAGAGGCTTATATCTGGACTTATACTAAAAGAAAAAATGACAGATATTACAGGCAGGGGGAAAGTATGAGAGGGGCTGAGTGTTGCATAGGGATTAGAAAAGAATATTATGATTTTAGTTTCTAACAGAAATATTTTTACTTTATAAAAAAGGATGGATGGAATGGCTACATTAAAACAACAGAAATCAAGAAAAGAATATGTATGCTCAAGGTATCATATAAGTATTGAGAAGGGAATCCAATATTTAAGATTTAATCTGACAAGATTTTCCTCTGTCAGTATTCTATGTATGGCTTGTCGGCCCAGACCCTCTCAGATGACTTCATCTGAAACTCTATCTCAGGTTTATGGAGTGGTGGAATCAATTGAGGATTCTATTGGTCCTGTGGAGGATATGATTGAGGCTCTACAGAGGGGTATTGATGAGCTTGAAAATACATCTGATGAATGTCAGGAGAAAATTGATAGTATAATGGAACATTTTTCCAGTGGAAATCCGGCCTCTGAAATATTAGAAGAATATATAAATGAAATTGATTCATTTAAGGATGAGCTTGAGTATTGTAAAGATGAACTGGAAGAAAAACAATTTGAAATGGATGAGGGAAAAATCGAAAAAGAAATCAGAGAGGATAATGAGGATGACATCAAGCAGGGAGAGATTGATGATGATATGATTAAAGAATTGATTGAGGAAAAAAAAGAATCAATCTTGGGGGAGACTGAGGAATGTGTCTCTAATGCTTTGGAAAATCTGGGAATATGAAAAAGCAATTTTCCCTTGTCAAAATATCTCCTCAGGATGCTCCTATGTTTGGAGAGCTTTACTCCTGTCTCTATCCATCTGATGAGGAGATATCTAAAGGACTTCCTGTAGGGGCTGATGTTGTAGGGAGCTTTAAGGATAATGACAGGAGGAGCCTGAAATTTCATAAGAAATATTTTGCTCTCATCAAGCTTGCTTATGATAATCTACCTGAACATCTTGAGGAGAGATATAAAACTCTGGAGGAATTTAGAATAGAAATGAAAATGCAGGCCGGAGCAAGAGATAAAATGATATCAATAACCGGGACTGAGTATTGGGTTCCCAAGTCAATGGCATTTAATAAGATGGGGGCTGAGGAATTTGAGAAACTTTATTCCAAGACTCTGGATTTTATCTGCTCTTATGTATTGGTAGGGATTGAGAAAAAAAGTATTGATGAACAGATATTGAGGTTCCTGTAATGGGAGTAACTCCAGAGACTCATAGTGCTATAATGAATCTATATGGATATTGCTGTGCTGAATGTATGTCTCCTCTTAATGTAGAGCTACATCATAAGCTCCCAAGATCAAAGAGCAGAACAAAGCTCTATCCATTATTCATTGATTCCCCTATGAACCTCATTCCTTTGTGTGGAGGGATGTCTAACAACTGTCATTCAAATCATAAGATAAAATATAAGATAGGTGAGCAGGAGGCTCAGATTTATGAAACTTATTTAGAATCTTTAAAGGAGAATTAGGATGGTAAAGTTAGGTGATAATGTAAAAGATCGGTTTACTGGATTTAAAGGAGTTGCTGTATCAAAGATTGAATATCTCTCAGGATGTATTCAGTTTGGAGTAGCTCCTAAGGTCGGCAATGATAATAAAAAGATTGACACTGAATATATTGATGAGGGGAGACTTGATGTAGTCGGCCCCAGAGCTAAGAAAATAGTCAAGATGAAAACCGGGGCTGATTTTATGTCAGATGCTCCTAAGAAATAATGATTGATTTTTGAAAGGATAAACGGATGGAGAGACATGAAATGTTTAATTTCCCTATTGATACTAAAAAATATGGAGTTAAGCTTGTATCTGAGGTGATTCATGAAATTGTTTGCAGGGGCAATTTTAAGGATTATACGGATAGAGAGAGGAGTATTGTCTGTCAGGGTGTTATGGATGCTGTAGGGACTCATCATATTCCTGAGTTTGAGAAGAATGAGAGCGGTAGAGTAGAGGCTTAGCTCAAATGAGCTTAGAGAGCCTCTGAGAAGTTTTTACTTGACAGGGATTTAATAAATCCCATAATAATCAGGATCGCTGTTAAAGGTTTTAAATTATACATTTTGTCCCCGGAGTTGCTATAAAAAAAAGTACTCTGTGCTTTTCCTTGGGTGATCCGGCTCTGGGGACTTCTTATTCTGGATATGCTCTATGAGTAATGGATGGATAAAACTTCATAGAAAGCTGATGGATTGGGAATGGTATAATAATTCTCAGATGGTTCATCTATTTATCCATCTCATGATGAAAGCGAATCATAAACCTATGAAATGGAGAGGGGTTTTGATCCGGAGAGGCCAGATACTCACCGGGAGAGAGAGTCTCTCAAGAGATACCGGGATATCTATACAGAAAATAAGGACTTGCTTAAAGCGGTTAGAGGCAACCAATGAATTAACCATTAAATTAACCAGTAGATATTCCCTTATAACTATCTTAAATTACAAGGAATATCAACAAACAGGCTTATCTATTAACCAACAAATCAACCAAGACTCTAACCATCAACTAACCAACAATCAACCAACCTCTCCAGAAAAAAGTGCGAAAATCAACCATCAGGATCAAGGAGATACAGGCTCAGATGATATGAATTCTGGAGAATTTGAAGAACAGCTAACCATCAATCAACCAACCTCTCCAGAAAAAAGTGCGAAAATCAACCACAAACAAGAAACAAAAGAAAAGAATGATAAGAACAACAACATA
>VAPC010417455.1_pt1 | contig 13412 bp, 12 predicted proteins | sample 3395121 | NCBI WGS metagenome assembly VAPC01 (sample SAMN08290434, study PRJNA428436) | hydrothermal vent metagenome | isolation source: Deep-sea hydrothermal vent chimney | place: Indian Ocean: Southwest Indian Ridge | depth 1711 m m
AGAAGTGGATGGTAATCATGGGTGCTGCGATGGTTGTCGTAGGTGCTCTCACGATTCCATTTGGTGGTGGAGGGATGATAGTATGGGGTGCTGACATGATGGTTAGCACACACACTGGTCAATCCCTATTCGATTGGATCGCCAAGGGTGTAATGGTGGGTGCCAACTCCCTCACAGGTGGAAGTGCCTTTGATGAGAACTATATAGGCAACTTCAGCATCTGGCAAATGACTTCGAATAAGGGCTGGAATCTCATCCTCTCGGAAGCATTTGCCGGTGCGATATCCTTCGGAATGGGAAGGGCCGCTGGTCGAATCGCTAACTCAGTCGGGAATTCACTATCCGGTGGAGTAGGTAGGTTAGGTCGGTTGGGCGATGCTCTTGTCAAGCTAGGTACACGGGAGAGTGCAGAAGCTGCTGCAGGTCTTCTATCTAGGGTTTGGGGCAGAGTGGCTGGTGAAGGCGCTGAATCACTCTTAAATCGACTTGGTGCAAGAATCGGAAGTAACACTGCGGCTCGTATCATTGGTAAAGGAGTGAGTGGATACTTTGAGCTCGTGGGTGAGGTCATCTTTGAGATGTCCTTTGACAACATGTTGCGTTTCAACAGAGAAGAACGTCCGGGTGGTGGAGGCCCAACCTTCCTCATAGCCATGACACTCTCAGTCACTGTCAGCGGAATGTTACAAGGAATCGGAAAGCTTGACATTGGTGTCAAAGGTGGAGTGAAGCTCGATTGGTCCGGTATCACAATGAACAATAAGGCTGTCCGTGTGGCCACCGCAGCCCTTTTTGTGACCACACTTGCCCTAGCGATGGCCATGTACGCCATGCGTATGCCAGTGACGGCGGCCAGTGCGGCTTAAGTAGGGGGATGTCTATAGAAGGAGTAGTGAATCATCATGAATTCGAAGGCAGTAGCGGGTGTAGTCATTGCAGTTGTGATAGTAGGTGTTGTTGGAATACTGATGTTTCCTAGGCTAACCCCAGTGGCAACCACCTTTCACATTGAGGAGCAGCTCCCTGACGAACTTACTGACGTTTCGCTCTTCTTTGGTGATCTTGAGGACACCAACCTCTCCATCTCGTTCGTTGATGATGCGACCCTCTTCTATTCCATGGACATTGCTCTCTATGAGCCTGCTTCTGCGGCCAATGCCTTTCGACAGCGCTGGGTTGGCTCAACAACTTACTCATTTGCCGCTCTTACTAGGATACGCTCAATGAATGTGACTGTTGGAACTGGAATACCATATAGTTTTGGAGTATGGGGTGAAAATCTGGACTCCACAATAGCTTACGACAATGGTGCCCTTGTGGGTCACGAGGTCACATACGAAGCTACTGGAACAATGCTATTCACACTGACAGAGGATGTGACAATGAGTAATAACTCTGACCTCTATTTAAGAGGTGTGAGTGAATCCTCACCACTAAATGCTCTCTATTTGGACATTGACCTTCAAGCAGGTGTAGAGGGTGAGCTACGAATTGGGTCAATACCCATTGCGTTCGTTGATAGAATAGGTTGGACATGGGATGGTTTTGATTCCTATGACACCGTAGTTGGTTCCCCCTCTCTGAACATTGTAGTGGCTCGGTGTGACCAAGTATATGCCAATCTACTTGATTAACCATATTGTTAACCCCGTCTCTGGATAGTGCCGCGTCTCCTGAGGGTCTGGTCGTGTCGTAATCGAGTTTTCTTCGTGTTGAAAGTCGACGTAAGGAGACGCGGTACTTATTGGCGACTCCCACCCTGTCTTATTCCGCTTCTGACTCTGCGGAGTGAGAAGAAGAGCATGACAGAACACACAAGAATCTTTCAAATAACAAGATTCGGACCACATTTTAGTGGAATCTATTGATACTCCATATTGCCAGCACTCATAACGATGTTGAATTCCAGTTGACAAAAGCATTACTTTTTCAGAACAGCGTACATATCATTTGCATGGTTGAAAGGAAAGACTTTGTAGGCTCATTGATCATATGGATGACAGATTTGGAAGAGAGTCCTGCACCGCTTCTCAATGCCATGAAGACCTTGGTGGCAAACGGTCACAAAGCTCTCATAATTAGCCCATTCGGTCCTTGGTTTGAGGCCCCAGTTGGTCAATTTGGACCAGTTGAAAAGGTGCTAGCCGAAGCAGTTTCTGAAGAGCTCTGGGAACGTCGGAACAAGATAGCTAGAGCACTTTCAAGATTTGGAATAAATGTGATTAATGTCGGGCCAGAAGACTTCCTGCCCGTTATCATCCGCGCATATGAAGAAGCAAAGCAACGGGGGGTGGCGACGTTTTGAAGGCTGTCACGTGGATTCTTCGTATCGCATCTATCGCCACTTTTGCCGGCATGGCATATCTTGTCTACTCTTTACTGGACGTCAATGATTTCTGGCACTGGGACGCACCTTACACCTTTGTGGTAACAGTCTTCCGACTTCTGTCCCTTCTTGTTTTCATCCTGACTACGACTATGATTAGTGGACTAGTGGGTGCTTTTGCAGGCGGTGCAATGCCAAGTGATCTAATTGTTGGCCTCTACAACACATTAGTCCTCAGAACATGGTACATGCAGCCCTATGGTGTTTCAGGCCCAATGACAAATGTCACAGAGGTCTGGGCCTCATTCCAGACAAATGTAATGGAAGTTTTATTCGCGCTCTGGGACAACACATTTCTCTTCTTGTATTTTCTCTTTGCTGGTGTTGGAATTGCACTATTTCTGCAATCACTTATACGAATGGAGCATAAATTTGTAGGTGGCGCTTTCCTCTCGATTCAAGGGATAGTCATAATTGCAGCTTTTAGGTCACTTATTGTTCCTGACTTGAACCCATTCCCTGCTGACTTCATGGCGTTCCTCCTAATGTCAGCTCAAATCTTGGCTCTTGTTTCATTTGCATACCTCGAAGTCAGTTATCAGATGATATACAGCTATTCTGTTGGAAAACCCGTTGAAGATCGAGAAGAAACACTGAAGAAACAACTACTAGCTCTTCGCCAAGCTACGAGAAAACAGGATGCGATAGAACGTGGAGAAAAAGTCAGCATCACTGGTATGAGCCGTACGACAGGAGCAACTGCGTTCTCATTCCTAAGAGAGGCAATTGAGCGCAAAGTGGTTGGAACTCAAGACGCCCTTGAGAATCTTGATGCAATTTCTGATGTTCGCAGGCTTCAGATTTACATTGATGAATTATTCGCTTCTGATTTTAAAGCAAAAGATGAACTGACTGCAAAGGCTGCAGCACCTTCATCATCATATGTGATTGGCTCAACTATCACAGGCTCTGCAATCAGGTTTCTCACGGTTGTGTCGATATCATTCATATTGATGAGTCCTGGTGTAGTTTCCACACTCCTCAATCTACCAATTGGGATACAAGGAAGCGTGGAACTCTTCCAACCCGAAATTGTCCTATTGTTCCTTGTTCCGATTGTCTTACTCTTTCCCTTTATTGCTATGGTCATTAGCTGGTTCTCTAAGAGAGAAGTTATTGAAAAGGAAAAACTCACAAAAGAAGAGAAAGAAGCCGTGAAGGAAAGGAAGAAGGATCTAGATCGTAGGAAACGCGAAGCTGACAAGGCTAGAAAAGCCCGAGCAAAAGCAAGGAAGAAACGTGATGTTGCTGAAACAGAAGTTGATGAATGGGACAAGGCACTTGAAGAAACGTTCAAGCGTTAAAGCCATTCAAGCTAGAATCGAATTTCCTGAATTCTAACATCTTCTAGCAGAATATATTGGTACGTTGGTAAGATTAGCTAGATGAAAAAGAACGCACCCAGAATGACAAAAATCACAGTCACAACAGCTTCACCTGCAACAACACCACTTATGATTCGACTTGTATTATTATATCCCGCATCATACACTTCGATTTGTTGTGGCATATTTTCATGAATCTTGGCGGATGGTTTCGGTTTTTGCTTTATTCTGTAGTTGATGTAACCGCCTAGTAGAATGGTGACTGATGTTGCAGGTGGTATGAGCACTCCCACAACGAGACTGATTGGGCTCAATCCTCGCCTGTTCAACTCCCGACCAGCAAGAAATCCGCATATCGCCCAAACAAAGAGATACAGAAATGCAAAGAATGGAGGCACTCCCTCCAGCAAGTCCAATCCCGGCAACCGCAGGTCACCAAGTCCTTCTAAACTTATCACTAGAAATCCAAAGAGTTGTGCAGCAGGCGCGGGAAAGTCGGAGCTTCCAAAGCCATAGGTACTGAATATCTGGAAAGTGATTAACGATCCGATAGTTGTACCAAGCATCGACCCGACGAAAACTGCTTTCAAAATATCTCTCCCACGTACACCAGTTAACTTACCCAGTTTCAGATGAACTAGCAAAGCAATTGCAGCGTCCTGAACTGCTCCCAACATTCCCATGAATGTAGTGATAGCTGAAAACGTGACCCTGAAGAAGATAATAGCTGGAATAGCTACGATATCCGAAATGTATCCTGCAAGCATTCCAGTTTCACTTATAGCTCTAGCTGTGAAATATGCAGAAACTAGAGCAAGTGGTGTACCTAGGATAAACAAGAGCCAATGTATTCGCAGAGGCGCAGTTTCACTCTGCATGAATGGTGTGAAAATGTAGAATGAGATTATACCGATTACCATGAATATGCCCATTGATACAAACGCTATCCACGGTGGTATCTGCCCCCTCCTTGAGCGAAGGTACTCTCTAGGATTATCTACGATTTCTCGAATCTCTTCTTTGATGACCTCAATTGAGAATAGCTCCTCTTTGACTCTCAGAACTCTCGGCAGTTCTGAAGTTTTATGCGGAGTTTCAATTATTACTGATCCGTCCTCATCCGTCTCCTGTGTCTTCTCCTTAAATTCCTCTGGTGTGAGATTCTTCTCCCCCTTGCCACTGAGTACATCTCCAAGGATTACAGTGACAAAGAGACCCAATGCAAAATACAGAATCTCAGGTCTTTTGAGGTGAGCACTATAGTCGATAGCTCCGTTTGCTCCTTCCAATAATATCCAGATGAGAATTGAAATTACACTTCCGATTGCCATTACGACAGCTCGCTTCCAACCTACGAAGAAACCGATTCCTGCAATCATTGGTGAGTTGCTTATGCCAATCCAATCGGGAATTGCTGCGGCAGCAGGAATAATGGGTGCCAAGGCATTTGGAACGGTGCTCAATGATGTACTCGCTGCACTCTCGGCGATTTTTGTTGTACCCACCCATGCACATGATGCGACAAGTCCAATACTTACAGATTTTTTAGCCTCAGCGTCACCTCCAATCGAATTAATAAACTCAGCTTGTGGTTGTATTTGAGGCCAAGCTTCCTTTTCGAATCGATCTCTGTATGGAGCCAATAGTATGATTCCAAAGACTGCGCTAATACCAGTTGTAAATATGATGAAGATCAGGGTTGTCGTCGGATCATATGCAACATGGGCGGTATTGAACAGAGGATTATCCGTATCGAAGATTGCAATCGCCGGATATGTGAGTAATACTCCAATTGCTACCATGGAAGAAGAGTTTGCGATTGCTACAACTATAGCGTTCTCTTCTCGTGTATATCTTCCATATATGCTCAGGAATATAGCTCCTAACATCTCAGCTCCTACAAGGAACACAACACCGATTTTCAGGGCTAAGTAGATGCCCATGAATGTCATTACTACACCAACAATCAATCCTGTTCCTAAAGCTCGTTTTGTGAGGGGAAACTTCGGTTCAGCCCTGACAATTCCATATATTGCAAGACCAGCAAACGCCATAATCCCTGCTTCAGAAAAGAATGCAAAGTATGCAGCTAGAAATAGATACATCAGCATTAGAGATGTGATTGCTGCAAGTTCTTTCTTATCTGGAGGTGGCTTGAAGAGTGATAGGTAAAGCAGAGTTATCTCGAGAATAAATGCAAAGATGACATCGGGATGGTTCCATCGTCCCTCTGCCATCAATATTAGAGTATAAACAACCCCTGCAGAAAAGAGTCCCACAAGTAGCGATTTTCTTGGTTCGGGTCTATTCTTAGTGGTCATAACCAAATAGACTACCAAACCTCCGATTGTCACAATTGTCATCTCTGAAAAAATATCCACAAACAAGCTAAGAGGTAAAAAGATTGCAGTGAGAAAAATGACAGACACTAGTTCTCTCTTTTCCAGTGGAGGTCTATACAACGTGAAATAGAGTAATGTGATGGCGGTACCGAGAGCGATAATGACATCGAGATGGTACCATCGCCCCTGTATCATGAGAACAAGACTATAGATTATGCTAGCCAAGAACAATCCAGCAAGCAGGACCTTTTTTTGATCTGGTCTAAACATCGATGTGACTGCCAGATACGTTAAGGCAATAGCGATGGCGATGATAACCATTTCTGAGAAAATACCAACCAGGAAACTAAGAGGGATATAGACTGCAGAGAAGCCGATGATAACCACAAGTTCTAGTGATTCTGGTGGGGGTCTGTATAAGGACAGATACACGAATACAAAAGATGTTAGGAGAGCAATAATGAGAGCAGGTTCCGCAAAGCGACCAATAAGCATAGCTATGAGAATATAAGAAATGAATCCTGCAAGAATATATATCAGGAATCTTCTAGTTCGATTATTCACAGCTGCTCGCTCCGACTCAAAGGCAATCTAATGGCTCTAGTCTACGTGTCCCAATAAAACCCGTATATAACTGCCTCTGACCTGTTTCTTTCGAGTTCACTCCCCTTTCTATTCAAAACGAAACGTTTTGAACTCCTACCTTTTTCTACTGCCTATGTCACATTTGACAGCCGCTGTTCAATATCTTCCAGACTAAGACCTTCAACTAAGAGTGTTTTTTCCCTTGATTTGTAACCAGCAACAAGTCTGATGCTGCCTGCGGAAATACTCAACACTTTTGCCAATCTTTTAACCAATTCAGAATTGGCTTTCCCCTCTCTAGCAGGACCCTTCAAGTTGACAACTATGACCTCAGGAGAAATCTCCGCAACAAAATCCTTCTCTCTGGATTTGGGACGCACAATGACTCTAAGGAACGTTCCTTTCTCGCTTTCCCAAATCGTAGCAGTCATACTGTCCTAATTGCATGTATCCATAAGAGTGTGCTTGAAGTTTCGCGACCAGGGCCGTCAAGGATTTGTTTATTTGCACAAGGTACAGGAGGTTCCTATAGACCGTAAACATACGGGGTGAATTCACATGAGCGATCCTGTAATGGATGCATATACGCAAGCATACAATAGTTCGGGAAATATGGTCCAAGCTTTTGGTGTCATCACTGAATCTGGACAAGTTCTATGGCAGAGCAACAACTGGGACCTGACTGAGGAGGCCTCCAGTCTGATGGCTGCTGTAAAATCGAGAAGTTCATCAGTTGTTCAGAATTCAGTCAAGTATAGCACAATGAGGTCTACCCCTGAAAGCCTTGTGGCAAGAAACATTCAGGGAAGTGGAATTCTCATTCTGACTAAGGTTGATACTACTGGCGATAGATGGGTTGTGGCATGGGCGGATGCTAGCGCTCAGCCAGATGGCGTCTACGTAGATGTAGACAGAGCTGCAAAGACCCTTCGGGGCAAAATCTAATCGAGAAATCAGGGGGACGGTTTACGGGGCAAATCCCCTCGATTACTTATCTGTTATACTGGAGGTCTTCTTTTGAATTCAACAATCGGGAACGAATGGAATCAACTCTACTCAAACAATTCCAAGATCCAAGCGTTTGCAGTCACCAAGGATGGAGCGATTGTTTGGCAAACCGATAACTGGGACCTCGTAGAAGATGTCAACGTCATTATGAATGCGCTCACGGGTGACAAGTCAAAAGTGTCGGTTGGAGGAGTGAAATACAAAAGAGTTTCATCATCAGCTGATTCGTATATTGCAACCGCTGACGATAACAAAGGACATCTCCTTATTGTGAAGATTGACAAGGCATCTTGGGCAATTGCTTTTGCAGCTCATCATGCAGTGCCAGAACTCTCAATCATTGACGTGACGAAGTCAGCAATTCAGCTAATTAACCACGTGTGATTACAACATACTATTCTTCAGGAAAGAGAATATCTCTAATCTTGTTGATTGTATCCATATACTCTTTGGATCCTATAGAGTAATAATCAAGAAGCATCTCATACATGCTTAGAATTTCTTTGTTAGCTACATCCAAACTAACCATTTCTGCAATCTTTGTTCTCCACTCATGCTGCATTTGAGCCCTCTTGACACTTAGGTCTAACAATTCTTCGCGTTTCTCTTTCGAGAGGTCCAGATTGAAGGTTTCAAGCATCTTGTCAGTAAATCCTTCGAGTTTCTCTCGGATGCGCTTCTCTTCTGTACCCCATGCACCCTTGGTTAGCATGAATCCTTTTGCAGTCCTTCGGTAATAGTCTGTAGTTCGCTTGCCAGTTGTGACGGTTCCGTATTTGATAACATACCCATATTTGACCAAAATCGGTAAATGGTGGTATACTTGATTCTTAGTGACCTCTTCGCCATCAGTGCAGCAGTCTGGTGATTTTTTCACCATCTCAACAACAGACAATGCATTGCGTTTGACGATTTTCAGTCTGATGATTGTATCACCAGTTTCTTCATCAATTATTTTTGTAGTGAGAGTGTCCTCGATACCCTTACGCAAAACCTGTAGAATGTTAAAACGGACAAGTTCATCAAGAACTTCAGCCATCTCGTCATTTGTCACAAAGAGTATCTCTTTCTGATCTTCCTTGCCCTCTTTTGTTAATACAATTCCCTCGAGGTTGTCCGTGATTTCCGATGTGATGTTGTCATCGCCCATGTAAGTATTCACCAATGTATTTCTGATCTGTCGATTCGTCAAGCGACTCGGACTAACCTTGGAATCGTTCGTGTTTGTTCTTGTGGATTTTAGATTTTAAACCGCACCAGAAGTGTGTTTAACACCACAAACTCATATTATTCTTGACAAACTAATCATATAAGTTTGGTGGTGATGACGAAGCATTCAGGAAGAAAGAGTTTGTACAATGAAGTTTTCCGGTCCATTCATATATATATAGTATATACAAGCAACGACATTACCCGAAATGGTTGGTGACGCAAACCTTATATACAAATTTAGTGTGTTAGTACCTAGTGAATAACGATGGCTTTCCTGAGTCTAATGACCAACAAGTTTGAGAAGTTGAACAACAAGACTGCGAAGGTTCGCACAACCTACGCACTCGGATATGCATACCAATACCGGAGGTAAAACAGCATGGCACTGGCAAAGACAGCTAAGAGAAAATTCAAGCCTAGGAAACGGATCTCTACAGACGCTATCACCCATTCCTATAGATACAGGTAGATTGCAATGGCACCAATCAACGAACTCATTGCAAACACACAGCGGGACGAGAGCCGTTCAGTTGACGCCAAAAAGCGTCAAGAATTAACTGTTGAAGAAGTGCTCTTGTGGGAAGCCACCTGAGCACTAACTACTTTTTTGACGAATGGTCGTCACGGTGATTTTTCACCAAAAAGCATTGTCTATTTCCTGAAGACAACTTGATAGAAGGTTTCATTCATGATATATGTGATCTCTACATCCTTTGCTTGCTCAGGAATATGTTCCAAGGGTGGTTTTGCAGCAAACAGAGTATTGGCTTTGATGATTGCCTTTCCCTCCTCTGTTTCTCTCTTCTCAGGAGATAGACCCTCGTCAACCACAATGATGGTTCCTCCTGGTTTTGCAATTCGAAGCATCTCATTGAGCGACCCTGGAATATCAGAGAATGTGTTTATTCCGCCTGAGTGCAATACGATATCGAACAAATCCTTCTGAAAAGGAATGCTGAAGACACTACCATGCGTCAGACCCACAGTGAGACCTGCATCCTTGAACTTGCGTTGAGATACATTTAGCATCCCAGTTGAAAGATCCATTCCATGGAGGTTGAACCTTTCCATTTGATCTTTGAATTGATTATAGAGGGCAATGAAATTGGCTCCTGTTCCAATACTGACATCGATAATTCTGCAAGATCCCTCAATAGGTATGAACGTATTGAATCCCTCACGTTCCTTCATCATGTCGATACCGAGCCAGGTATCATATTCTTTGACTAGCTCGTCATAGTTCTCAGCCATCTGATCATAATCTGAGATCCATTTGGCATCTTCCTCATTGATTGGAGGATGAACAAGTGATGGGATTCCTTGAGTGATAGGCCAGGTATGCCTCTTCTCACACACAATCTCTCCATCTGCTATATCCGCTACTGCGATTCCGCCATTGAAGAGTAGTTTCTTCCCGCACTTTGGACATTTCAGGATTTTTAGATGAGATTCATCCATAATAGTACCTTCTTCTATTCAAAGATGCTTAACTTAAAATTGAATCGAAACGAATAATGTGCATTGTAGGATATGTTATCCTAAAACTTACAGTTTTGAAGAGTGGTGAATTATTCGGTATCTGAATCCTCGCCCTCTATAATTCTCTCGATTTCATAGAGTCTGTTGATTATAGCCACACCCTTGTCTGTCAAAGAAAGATATGGACTGTTATTCTCACCACGTAATAGGTAGACCAATTCTTCTTTGTGAAGTCTGTCCCGAATACTATCAAATCTCTCATCCGATGTCATATTGGACTTTAGATCTTTTTCGAATCTATCTCCCCATACTAGCTGGAATAAAACCTCACGAACCTCAGGTTGGACAAGAAATTCTAGTGTCATTATGTCTGATATTGTATCTATTCATGGTAATGAAATATGTGATGTGTCTTCTCTCGAGCTAGAAACTCTCATTGACAGATTCTTCAACTAACTCAGTTCTTTGATTTCTATTGGATCGCCAAAACAAGACTGATGCTAGAACTGTCATCACCATTGCGAAGAACATAATTGGTGCATATCCCGGCCAAATCGAATAGATAATCGCTGCAATTATGGGTCCGATAATTCCTGAGAGAGACAACATTGACATAAGAAGACCCGATGCCGTGGACCGTTCTTTGTTGTTGTCAGTCACATACTTCAGTGCGCCTACATAGAGACATGCCCATGACAATCCTAGAAGAACTTGAGATGGAAGAATCTCAAAGATGTTCGTTGCAAATGGAAACCAAGCAAAAGCGACTGCAGAAGCAATCAATCCAATCGCTACCAATCTCTTGCTATTGATCCTATCAGTCAACGTTATCATGAAAATGACCTGAGCAACAGCATTTGTTGCCTGAACTACTGCAATCAAGAATGGGTCGCCCCCTAGGTCATAAAGAAATAAGGGCCACAAAGTCCAGATTGCAAAAGCACCACTGTGGCGAATTAGCACTGCCATGTAGATTGAAGAGTTGCGCTTGAATGTTTCAATTGGGAACCATGGCACCTTCATTGTAACCTGCTGAACAGGAGCTAATGTCAGTGCAGACCCAAATGCGATAATCAAGAAAATGGTGGACATAACGAAAGCATAGTAGATGTTGAAACCTGCCGCATAACCAGCGAATAATGTTCCAATCCCCCAGCCAGCAGCACCCCAGGTAGCGAATCTTCCCATCTTCATCTTTGACTCAAAAGCGTATGCTGCAAGAGCTCCGGGATACATTCCGATACAGAAACCGTTTGTCAGACGTATAATGAACAATGTTTCGAAACTTGAAGAGAATATGAGCAAACTAAAAGAGATGGTGGATAAGAGAAGACCTAACCGAATGACTATCCTACGACCGTAGACATCCCCTGCTCGACCGAAGATGTATGAAGAGATGAAACTGGTAGCGGCAAATCCTCCAACCATGACTGCAATGAGGATCTCCGAGATGCCAAGATTCTCTCTTGCCAGGATTGGAACATATGTGAATGCAGATAGCATTGCTGCTCCTGCCATTATCTGGATAGTTTCGGTCTTCAATAAGTAGTCACTGGCAGAGCGCTGATATTCGCCCTATTCAATGATGCTATGCGTACGACCTGAATTTCATTACAGGGTTGCAAAACCTTTTCTTCTTTCATGCCAAATTTAACTCGAATGAAGGTTGGATTCAAGAAATGGTAGATTTCTCTCCTAGAGCAAAGTTCATTGCGATAACAGCTGATGAGATGATTCTAGTGCCAATTGCAATCATAATTGTGTACTATCTGAAACCTGAATGGCTTCTACCAATCACGATATTGTTAATCATAGGAGCAGCAATCTTCGTCGCTGGAAAGTACTATCTAGTATATCCGTCCCTTCTAGAAACTCCAAACCCGTTCTATGAATTGAAAGGGTTGAAGGGTACGGTAATAGACACAGTGACATCTGTATCCGGGAAGATTAAAGTTGGAGCTGAGATCTGGGAAGCACGGTGTGATGTGGGTGAGATTGAAATCGGAACAGAGGTCGTCATAGTATCCCGTGAAAGTATGAGGGTCCGTGTTGAGCTCTTGGGAATCAGCAACAACTAGGCAAACAATTTCATCAGTAGATGTATTGTCATGTCCACATCCATTAGACTGACTGCTTCGAATGCACTATGTGAGTATCTACAGGGTACTGCTAGGACTGCAACAACCTGCCCTTGTGACGCGAATTGAAAGCCATCTGTCAGATAATTGTGAAAGACAGCTCTCTGGAAGGGAATCTCTTCTTTCTCTGCAGTCTTTATGATTCGCCGGACTAATTCGTACGAATAGTGCATCGCATTGTCTTTGATGACAACTACTGGTCCACTCCCCAGAGAAACACCCGCTTCTCCTTTTGTACCGGGATAGTCATCTGCGAGGCCTATGTCCAAGACGATTAGTTCATCCACATCAAGATCTTTTGCAACTGCTGCGGCTCCTTTCGCTCCTAATTCCTCCATCACAGTTGAAACGAATGTAATAGTAGGACGTTTGGTTTTCGCAATTTTCGAAAATCGTTCAAGCACTCCTAACATCACAGTTAGACCAACTCGGTCATCCATCGACTTACCTGCGACAATATGACCCATTAGCTTCTCTACTGGTGCTGCATAGATGACAGGATCACCAATGTTGATGCCCTGTTCCTTTACCTCCTTCTCATTGTTTGCGCCAATATCAAGGAAAATCTCTTCAGATGTAGGAATTCGTTTCTTGTCCTCAGGTCCTGCAATGTGTGCCGTCTTTACACAAAAGACTCCGGGAATCAATCCTTTCTCAGTCATGATCAATACCCATTGTCCAGGCATGAGTCTGAGATCTGGTAAATGTCCCTGAGTGTTCCACTTGACCCTTAGAAATCCTCTATCATCTATATTGCTGATTAGAAATCCTACTTCGTCAGCATGAGCCACAATTGCATAGTGCTTGTCAACATCGCCTTCGAGTGTGCCCATGACATTACCGATTCTATCCTGTGTGAATCTCCCACAGTGCTGTTTGAAATGCTCCTTGATTATATCTTGAACCAATCCCTCTCTCCCTACCGGGCCTGGGGTTG
>VAPC010625480.1_pt1 | contig 13397 bp, 9 predicted proteins | sample 3395121 | NCBI WGS metagenome assembly VAPC01 (sample SAMN08290434, study PRJNA428436) | hydrothermal vent metagenome | isolation source: Deep-sea hydrothermal vent chimney | place: Indian Ocean: Southwest Indian Ridge | depth 1711 m m
ACCGCCATCACAGTGACATACTTGGACCCGACCCAATTAGTCCTGAAACAAGGTAGTACGGAAGCACACTCATATCTTTTGTATAAGTTTCGGGCAACGGTCAACCAGATTCTTGAGAAATCGAAGAAGGCGCTCGATAAACTAGAGGGTCGAAAGAAAGAGTTAGCAGACAAGGATGTCACCTGGAATCCATATACGGATTGCAGGTTACTCTATGGAGATGATGAGAGAGAGAGGTTTCAAGTCTGCTCTGCGGCATAGATATTGGGACAGGTGAGGTTGTACTTGCAGACCGCCTCACTCAGAAAGGTGAACAAGTAGATCTAGTCCTTGCACATCACCGTTGATTGTTAATTGGACGAACTTGGACATCAAGCAGTCCGCCCAGCAACGGCACTGGGTTCTGACGTAACATGCATTATGTTCCGTGCGGCGTTCACGTCAGCGTGGAAGTGTTCATCACACTCTGTGCAGTGGAAGTACTCCCCTCCCTTTCTCTCTGCATTTGAAGTCAAATCCTCCACACGCACTCCCCTCGCTCCACACACATGGCAGGTCTGAGAGGTCCATGCCGGATTCACCATCCATATTCCACCATTCCAATGACCCAAAGATTCGCGACGATAGCGTACTCCTTCAATCATCTGACCCCAAAGATTGGTGGAGAGGTTCCAACTGTGTCTCCGCATCCCTCCCCTTCCTTGGAAGGATCGGAGGTCCTCAAAGTAGATGGTCTTCACCTTGTTGTGCTCACAGAACCACACGGTCTCAGATGCGACCTGATGGGAGATCTCCCTGTCGAGACGACGGATCTTGCGCCATACTGACTCTAGCTCCTGTTCCTTCTTCAGAAGGTGAGCTGGAGGTTGCAGTCCCGACTGTTTCTTCTCCCAGTTGTTTCTCTTCAGTGCCACATCTGACATCAAGACTCTCGTCTGTTGTCTGAGTCTTTCTCTCTTCTCAAACAACTCCTGCCTTCCAATCATCTTCTCTGAATAGTCATCATCCCCATTCTTGACCGACACTACCATGGAGTGCCTGAGTCCCCGGTCAACACCTGCCTTTCTTTTCTGGTTTCCAATGCTTGAGAGGCTCTTCCTCAACAGCTTTTCATCTGGGGACAAGAATGGTATTATCAAGGTGGCTCTTTTTCCTGTCATCTTGATCAGAGGAGGTGCTGTGGTCCGGGATTGCTTCAATTGCTGTTTCTTCAGCTTGAGCTGCTCAATTCGCTCTTCATTCTTCTCAGGCTGTGCTCTCTCCCTTGCAAGTTCCCGGGTAACGTGTTGAATCTCGATCGTGTTATGCAACTGTTGACTCATGTCATCATACTTGTCTGCTCGGAACTCTAATTCGACCGACCGTTTTTTGTCACCTCTGAGCTGTGCCTCTCTTGCCATCCTTCTCGCACGTGCAGCCTTTCGTGGAAACCAGTTGAGAAACCGCAATCGAAGGGTCTGGCTCTTGTAGGGGGACTGTGAGCAATCCTCGTGTCCCAATACGCCAGGGGGTGTCTTGATGACATTCTGTCGTTCCTGTATCAGGAAGGACAGCTGCGACAGTTTGCTTTTGCGAAGACTGATGGTCCAAGAGTGATAGTGGTTTCCGGGGCGGACACCCTTCGAGATGCCACTCCCACATCCCATCGTGACAGACTCAAGATTGTGATGGACCAGCTTCTCAACAGCCTTCCTGATAACGAGCTGACCACCATTGTCTGGTTTGATTCACCAGTTCCTTCAGTGGAGAAGGCCTTGCCATACTCAAGCCGGGCGCTCCTCCCGTTCTACGAGGGCGACTCACTGGCGGAGGTGGTGACGGACATCGTCTGGAACCTGCCAGTGGCACCCATCAGAGCAGTCCAGCCTGAGAAATGGAAGCTGCCCATCATTGGTGACTCACCAATGCACGATGACATCAGGGTGATCATTCACCATTCGTCAACATGCCTCTCGATGGAACTGACTCATGTCCCCTATCTGATGGGATGGTCCAAGAGGTTCAGGAACAGGGGGCGGGGACTTGTTGTACAGGACAGGAGGTTGGATGATGTTGTGCCTGAGAAGAGCGTACGGACCCGAATGAAACTTCTGGCCCTCACCATGCTCCCCTTGTTAGTGCGACTCTGGCCTGATGAACAAGTTTCCGAAGACTTGAAACCTCTACAAGAACTGTTCGTCGATATCCAAGACGAATTCAGACGCCCTCCACGCATGTTGGCCATCACGAGAAAGTTGCTTGGGGAAAGGACCAGGTCTCCGAGTATTCTTGATCTGCTTCGTCTCAGACTTCCTGACTCACATGACGCCAAGTCATATGCGACCATGACTGTGGGCAAGATCAACTCTCAGCGACTCTATCGTTCACCCAACAGGTTGCAGACACGACCTATCCAGGCAATCCCCACACCCGTCCAGACTGAGGAGTCTGAGGTCCCTGATGAACCAGAGCCTGACATGGTCTTCGGAGTCCAGTTCAAGGCAGTTGACGATCCGACACTGCCCTGGTGGATGGTGGTGCAAGACCCTGCCAACGAGGCCAGAATGTTTGTGGGTTGTTTCACAAACAGACCACCGGTCAAGGACGGCTTTCTCTGGGCGGAGACCAGACAAGAAACCCTGACGCAGCAGGGTCTGGATGACATCCTGGGTCTCTCCCAGACTATCATGTTGGGTACGAGAACTGAGACAGGAGTGGAAACCTGGAACTCACAACCTGGGGAAGGGGAAGCGCTAGATTTGGGGCTCATTGAAGTGATTGGTGGGGGACGCTCCACTGTGGGACAGCTTAGGGCGATACGTCAGACATTCTCAGGAGTCCCCAAGACCAGACATGTGTCAGGAACTCTGCCAGTAGAGTCGTTCTACAAGCGTGTGGTCGACTCACTCCAGAGACATCTTGAGGCGGTGACCAGGCCAACTCCTGTCACTGTGAACCTAGAGATGATGGACGATGAGTGCAAGGTCACGTTCCTTGATGATGAAGAGGAGGAGATCCAGATAGTCACACTCGAATACACCGCAGACCTCATCTCTCGCCTGAGATGGCCCATGGTCAAAGGTGGACCGATGCTCACTGACTCTGGAGAGTATGTGAACTGGAGTGTGTTTGAAGACATCCAGTTTGGAAACCTAGACTTCCTGAGACCGTACGTCACCTTCAAGGCTGCAAGGTCCACTCCAGAGGAGCTCCCTGAGAGAATAGCACAGTTCTTTGACGAGGCTGAGACCCTACCTGTTGGCATCGAGCATGATAGGTCTGTCTGTCCTCTCGCCCTGGGTGAAGGTGTCAATCATGGAGAATGCTGGAGGATCACTCTACCTCAAGCCTGCCCCAAACGGGTCAGACGACAGCTCGGAAGAGCCATGACCGGAGAAGAGGTCAACGGTCTCTTGGCACCTGGGCGAGTGTATGCCGGGCTACTGTATTTGTTTGACTTTTCAGTGCCCACAGTGTCTGAGAAGGACGAGAGTGTCGTCTTTCATGAAGAACGGTATATCCGAATGTTCCTCCGTGGAAAGGGAATGATTCTCAAACGCCTGCCGCCTGGAACCTATCTGAGTGTCGGGAAACAGAAATGGATGGTCGATATCTCTTGGGAGGACGCATATCTCAAGTGGAAGGCACAATCTACCGTCTCAGGTCTCTTCTTCAAAGGTTCCCACCACACAATTGAACTCATCCATGGTCATGGTGCAGAGAAGGAATGTGAGAGAATCATGAACATCATCACATCAGACATTTCGCAAGGACATATTGTGAACGACACACAGGTCAAAGAGGTGGTGTTGTTAGACCTCAAGGGTCTTGGTTACTCAGAGTCCAGTCCCAAATGTGAGCTTCGAGTCATCGAGTCGACCGATTCCAGCTTCAGTTATGGTGTCTATCCCATAGAGGGACCTCTCAGTGGACCATTAGCCGAGTTCACCATCAATGCTACAGGTGACGCTGTTTCGAGTGTTGACGGAATCGTGATAAGTCTTTCAGAGGGTAATCTGAGTCACTTTACTATCAGGAGCCAGGAATCGTTCATGAAAAAGCTCAGCTCCTGGGTGAGTGATAACGTACCTGTCATGGGGGACGAGTTTGAGGAGCCAGAAGAGTGGGAAGTCACTCTCTATGTCGATCCAGAGACACATGGAATCCACTGGAAAGCTGAGCAAGAGGACAGTGGGACTCACCAGACCGGTCCCCTGTATGATTACAGGAAGGTCCTACTGGATGATGATATCGAGGAGGTAGAAAAGATATTGAGAGAGATCTTTGAGGGGGATGTGGTCTCAGAGCTCGTGTACATCTCGAATCTCGATGAGGTGTTGGAAGAACAGGTGCCCGAGGTGATTCGGGAGCTGCGCCAGTGTGAGAAGCAAGACTGAGACCTTCTGAGAGCTGCTCCACGAAGTCCATGGACCCGTCCTGAGAATGAAGTGATGAGTGCCATCATTTCACTGACCAGTTCCTCCTGAGGGGACCGGGTCACATCAGCCATGAGGACTGTGAGCTCAACTCCATAGTCCTGAAAGAGTCGTTCGAGAAGGTCGTTTCCGAATCTTGCCAATCTGTCCCGATGGGTGACGAGTAGTCTTTCAACGACTCCTCTCCGAGCCAGGCTGAGCAGTCTGTTAAGCCCTCTTCGTCTCATGTTCAGTCCAGACCCAATGTCTGTGAACACCAAAGGGCTGGTCCCATAGTGATGTCTATAGAAACCAGTGAGTGGCTTGAGTTGTCTGTTGAGATCACCATCAGTCTTCTGACGATGTCCAGACACTCTGGCATAGACAGCACACCTCTTTCGGGTGGGATGTTAGAGAGCCTCTCGGTGGAGAGTTCCCAAGAGTCTGTTCACCTCAGTCAGAGCTATTCGTCTGTGTCCTCCACAGGTCCTGTGACAGTGGATGAGACCCCTATAGTCCCAGCGTTTGATGGTCTTGGTACAGACCCCAAGTCTACGAGCAGCCTGCGAAACAGAAAACATGGACCATTCATCAAACATCTATCTAATAAGTGTCCAAGTTTTTCCAGATTTCATGCAGCTGTCTTTAACACTCATGGAATCGGAGTTTCAAATCTGGATTATGTCATGCGAATTCAACCTGAGCAATGGGTTGCTGCAGGAGTTCCAATTGCTCAAGCAGAATCAGCGATGGCAGCGAGAATGAAAGAAGTTCATCTTCTAACTAAAGCGAGAAATCATACTCAAACCACTGATGCAGCAAAACTGCTCGATATTCCATTCATGTGTTCACATACTCCTGCGGACTCTATTGGATATCAATTTCTCACAAAATATTTGAAAGACAAAGATCCACAGACCTTGGGAAACCTTGTTGATGGATTGTTAGAAATTCCTGAGTACCAGGAGGCTGAGAAGGTTGGAGCAGGTCCTGAAATCATTGTCGGCACTTCAAGTGGGAGTGTCGGATAGAAATTCGTTTTCTTCACTGGAGGAACCTCTGCTGGACCCAAATCAATTCCTAAGTTGGCTCGTGCGGGAGTGAGTACGATAGTCACAATGCATATGCCCGAGAACCTCAAGAAAGCATGCGAGGAAGAGGGGCTCTACGTTGTAATTGCTGGTCACGACAGCTCGGACTCTATAGGAATGAATTTGATCCTCGATGAACTTGAGAAAGAAGGAATCAAATCATATGCTTGCTCAGGTTTCACACGACACAAAAGAAGCTAGTTGAACAACACAAATACTCCGGGGTTTAACCCGGAGTTTTCTCATACTTGATAGCTCACAAGATTCATATGCACCACATTGACAGTTGCTCACCCGTTGACAATGTGGGAAGAACTGACAATCGCTTTCAATATCATCGGTGGGCTCGCTCTCTTTATGTATGGTGTGACTCTTCTTCGAGAAACACTCGGTAAGATCTCAGGCAAGAGGGTCGTGCGTATCCTAGAGAAAGTGAGTAATAATCCGGTAAAAGGAATGGGTGCAGGAGCTGCTGTAACGGTCATGACTCAGAGCTCAAGTATCACTGTTCTGACATTGATTGGGTTTGTCAATGCAGGCATGATGACTTTCAGACAATCTGTTAATGTCATGCTGGGATCTGAAATTGGGACTACTATTACTGCACAGCTCGTATCTTTTGAGGTAGGTGTGATTTTCTGGCCTCTTGTTGCTACTGGCTTTTTTATGAAGATGTTTTCAAAGAACGAGAAGATTGAACTAGTTGGTACAGTGATTTTCAGCCTTGGACTTCTCTTCCTAGCAATGGATTTCATGAAACAAGGAGCTGCACCACTCACAACTGAGTATCCGTTCTTTAGAACTCTCATCAATGATTATGGAGCAATCCCTCTCATCGGGATTCTCATTGGGGCACTAATAGCAGGAGTGACGCAGAGTAGTTCTGCAACAACAAGTCTAGTCATAGCGATGGGCGCAGCTGGGGCAATCGATCTAGGACCAGCCATCGCACTTGTAATGGGTGCCAACATAGGAACTTGTTTCCTTGAATTATTTGCTGGACTAGGAGCTACAACACCCGCCAAACGAACTGCCATTGCGCAGACAATCATAAATATTGTAGGAGTTGCCATCTTCCTACCATTCTTGGTACCCTTTACAGAGTTAGTAGTATTGACTGATGGTAGTCTTCCACGCCAGATTGCAAATGCTCATACCATCTTCAATGTTATTGTGAGCATGATTTTCATTCCTCTTGTTGGTCTTCTTGTGAGATTTTGTGAGCGGCTAATACCTGACAAGGAAGGTGAAGTGATTGGTAAACACTTCTTCGATGATGAAATGCTCCACATGCCTCAGGCTGCACTCATGGAATCAGAGCGTGAAACATTGAGGACAGGAGAGAAAACAGTTGAGATGATCATATTGAGCAAGAGCGCACTTCTTTCAAGAAACATTGATGATGCAAGAAAGGTCATCAAGATGGAAGATGAAGTAGATGAGGCTTGTAGGAGTACGGAGGAGTTTATCGACAAAATACGAGAAGAAGAACTGAACAAAGAGCATGCTATATGGAGAATCAAACTGCTTGCAATTCTTACTGACATTGAACGTGTCGGAGACCTCGCATCCAACATCGCAGAGTTCGCAACTGACAAATTAAAGAGTGAAATCTTCTTCTCAGATGATGCAGTCAAAGAACTGGATGAGATGTTCGATCTCGTTGAGAAAACTTACTCAACTGCAATCAAATCCCTCAAGACAAAGAACAAAGACTTAGCCCGAGTGGCTGAGCAGCTTGAAGATGACGTTGATGATCTCGAGCGCAAACTGAAAGAAGCCCATGTGGAACGTATGCGGAGTGGGAAATGCGATCCTCAAGCTGATGCTGTATTCGTAGAAACACTGAGAAATCTCGAGAGAATCAGTGATCATGCGGACAATATTGCATATGATGTCATCATGGAAACATGATTAAGTACATCCATAGCAGGTTAGTCCAGTGTTTGGATAGAATGCAAACCATGCAAACCACATTACATCAGAGCTGTCTATTGAATAGAGCTGACCATGAAGTGATGAACCGTAACGACTCCAAGCCCCACCTGTTTCGTGGTCGAAAATTCCACCATTCTCATAATAGAAAGTATAACTGGTGCCATTCAAGTTTCTTGAGAAAACTCTGACATCATCAAGTACTTCATCATAGAATACAGCTACTTTCTCAGACCCAACTTCCAAGTTCAATACTTTGAATTCACGCAGGTATTGCTTTTCAACAGCGTGCTGAGCGCTATAGACATCAATTCCAATCACCACTTGTTTGTCATGAAGCCTATCATCTACATGCATCACGGGAAAATACGGTCCACCTTGGTGGTAGTATGAGGTGTTGACATTGTAGGAACCATAGGGGTCATAATCGTAGTTCCGTGTGAATCCTGTATTTGTAGAAAGCACTAGGGAATCGGGGAATGCAGCTTTCCACAATGCCCATTCCGTGAAGGTTACGTGGAGACGCTCTAATCGTACTCCTTTCTCTTCGCCGGATATTGCTTGTGAGAATATCTGAGGCCAGAAACTTGAAGATACACGATCATACATCACTAAATTCGAATTCAAGAGTTCTCCGGATGTTCCAAAAGTCGTATTGCTCGATGCTACTTCTCCTCGGTATGCAATACTTGATCCAGTCAATGGACAATAAGTAATTGACACATGTTCGCCTCCAATCACATCATTAACGATCTCATGCCATACCAGAATCTTCTGAGGAAAAGCAAGAATCTCACCATTGTGAATTAATCCGAACACAATATCATTGTCCGCCAAGAATGTGTCCGCCTTTGCTACATCAACGTACACAGGATCTTCTATTGCAGGTATTCCATCAACAGGAACACCCCCAGATTGCCTGTTTGCAGATAATTCATCCAGCAGGGTTTCATTAATTGGATAGGTTAACACTTTCGTGACTGGATTGTTTGGTATCTGTTCCTGCCGCGGGTTGTTCATTAGTGTATATCCGCCTCCTATTCCTAGGACAATAACGATTAGCAAAATTCCGGATAGCCAAATTCGCCGTTTCATTAGTTACAAACCGTAACCATTATCATCCTTCTTGTTAAAAACTATAAGATACAGGAATAGTGCCACAATGACAGAGTTAATAGTTATTGTGCGATAATTATTAATGATGTGGATGTAATGGACCAACGCTCAAAGATCAATGATTTCAAAAACTGGATGAAAAGAATTGCCGAAGTTCTTAATGAGAGAACTTATCGTTGGTTGACAATTCTAATTGCACTTGGATACTTGGGGCTCTATTCATTCATCACTCAGTTAATCGTGCTTGGCCCGGAAGACTTTGGTTTTGGTGTAATGATTCTTGACAACTGGGTAAACCTAATCTTTCGTTCCCGTGCACCCTTCAACTGGGAACCTATAGGATTCATTGCGCTAGGGAATGTGAGAATATTTCTTGCAATTCCGAATTTGATCTTTGGTCTGATTGTCGGGCTCCTGGTTGGAGCAAACATCTCCGTGTCAACCTATACCTATCGAGTCCGAACAGTCTGCAACCTAACACCATCTAGTAGTTTATTCTCAGCAATTCCAGCATTACTGACAGGGGTTGCATGTTGTGGACCTACGTTCCTTCTCTCCCTTGGGATCGCCTCTGCATCTTTGACCATTGCGTTCCTGACAATCCTACCTTTCCTTTTTCCATTAGCGATATTCGGTCTTGTAGCAAGCTTGACATGGAGTGGATGGAAACTTTCTCAACCAGGAGAATGTGCAACTGTGTCTCAGGTCTCATCATGAAGGTCGCTTGCTTTTTCATGTTCATGTCCGGGTATACCAGCGCTTGTCATCCTTTTCGGAGAGAGTATCTCATCTAGCTGTTCAGCTTCAAGGAAACCTTCCTCAAGTACAATTTCACGGATTGAACGTCCAGTTTCTATTGCGATCTTAGCAATTCGAGAGGCGGCTTTGTATCCAATGACTGGATTCAGTGCTGTTACCAAACCGACACTTCTATGCACAATATCGAGACCCACTTTGTTTGGTTGAATTCCGCGTATGCATTTCTCAGTGAAAATGGGTATTGAATTTCTTAAAATCTTAAGAGCTTGAAAGAAGTTGTATGCTATCACAGGTTCGAAAGCATTGAGTTCAAGCTGCCCAGATTGTGCCGCCAAAGATATGGTTAGGTCTTGACCAATGACCTGAAATGCGACTTGCGTGACCATTTCCGGAATCACAGGATTGACTTTACCAGGCATGATGGAAGACCCAGGTTGAACCGGTGGAAGAGTAATCTCATGAAAGCCACCTATTGGACCTGAGGATAGCAGGATGAGGTCCCCACATATTTTGGAGAGATTTATGGCAAGAACCCTCAATAGACCAGAGGCGTGAACAAACTCGTCTGCATTCTGAGTTTCATCGATCAGGTTTTCTGCTGTAGTAAGTGCCTCAATACCTGTAATATCTCGCAAGTGCTTCTCTGCTAGCTTGATGTATTGTGGGTCTGCATTCAGTGAAGTTCCAATTGCTGTTGCGCCGATATTGTGAGTGGCCAGAATATCAATTGCCTTTGCGATACGTTTCAAATCCCGTTTGAGAGCTGCAGACCAGGCACCAAACTCCTGCCCTAACGTTATTGGAACAGCGTCTTGCATCTCTGTACGACCTAACTTCAAGGTATCCTTGAATTCCTCAGCTTTCTCATCTAACGCTTTGGTCAGGAACTCTAGATTTACTGATAGTCCACGAAGACCATAGATTGTAGCAATTTTGATTGCAGTGGGGTAAACGTCATTCGTAGACTGGCTCATGTTCACATGGTCGAGAGCTGATACCGGACTCTGAGTATTGATGGGGTGACCAAGAATTTCATTAGCCCTTGATGCAATAATTTCATTCGCACACATATTCGTTGAAGTACCAGCTCCACCTTGTAACATATCAACATCGAACTGATCCTCCAAGGCTCCACTTCCAATTTCATCGCAAGCTTGTATTATTGCCTTGGCAAACTCCGAGCTCAGATGACCTAGCTCCTTATTCGCGAGAGCACATGCCTTCTTGACCATTGCAAGAGACTGTATCAATGTTGAATAGTTGTTGAGACGGACAAGTGAAACGCCAAAATTCTCCTGAGCACGAAGAGTCTGAATTCCCCAGTAGGCTTGGACCGGGATCTGTCTAGTTCCTAAGAGATCACTCTCTTCTCTATATTTGGTTCCCTCTGAATTCATAAGCCACACCTAACGTGCGCAGCTTAACGTTAAGCGTTGATTAAGTACGCGGTATGTCAAAATCCAGCAGCATGTCCGTCCTTTCGATGGTCAGAACCTGCAATCCAAGTATCCTCACTAAATCTGAGAATTGCTTGACCTCCACCAAAGTACTTTACAGAATCATTGTGTTCAACCTGGTGTCCGCGTTTTCGGAGCTCGTCCTCAACCATCAGAGGAATACCCATCTCTAGACCAACAGTATTCGTCTTATGGTCGTGGTTGAATCGCGGATAGTCCATTGCTTCCTGAGGTGACATCTCATAGTCAATCAAATTACTGACAAACTGAGCATGTGCTTGAGCTTGATGAGCGCCACCCATTATCCCGAACATACCCATCAGTTTCTTATTTTTGTAGAGTGCCCCTGGGATAATAGTATGGAATGGTAACTTCTTTGGTGCATAGCAATTGGGATGATCAGGATCAAAAGAAAAAAGATGTCCTCTGTTCTGTAATTTGATTCCTGTTCCTGGTGCGACTAAGCCACTCCCGATTCCTTTGTACAAGCTATTGATGAAAGAAACTGCGCCTCCCTCGCCATCTGCTGTGGCAAGATAGACTGTGTCATTCCCCAATGAAAGACCCGATGAATAGTCATTCCTTGCTGATAGAGAATCTATAGTCTTTGCTCTCTCCCCTGCATAATCTTTAGAGAGAAGCTTTTCTAGAGGTGCCTTGTAGAAACTAGGATCAGCGCAGTGTTGATGCAAATCTGCGTAGGCAAGTTTCTTCGCCTCAATCATCAGGTGGAAGCGGTCTTCACTAAGGGCATCAAATGCTGAGAAATCGAATGTTTCCATGATTTTCAACATAGATAATGCTGCGAAACCTTGTCCATTGGGAGGGTGCTCGAAAACGTCAACACCCCGATATGAAATTGACACAGCTTCTGTTTCCTCTGTCCTATGGGATTCCAAATCGTCCAGTGTGAGGAATCCTCCATGATCTTGAACAGTATTGACTATTGACTCAGCAATATTACCGGTGTAGAAAACTTCTGACCCGTCCTCACCCACTTTCTCGAAAACATCGCCAAGATCCTTGTTCTTCATGGTTTGTCCTACTTCCGGAGCTTTCCCGTTGATAGTGTAGACCCTTCGAGCCTCCTCATTTTGAAAGACTCGTAGCACATTAGTCCAACTTTGCCCAATCATAGGGGAAACTGGAAATCCGTTACGAGCATAGTGTATTGCAGGTTCTAGGACTTCCTTCAATTCTAACGCACCATGTTTCTCAATGACAGTACTCCAAAGATGAAGTGCTCCGGGAACTGTTACGGGGGGGCCCCCACGAACAGGCATCTCGGTCAAACCTTTGTCAAGAAGGTCTTGAAGAGTTACCAATGAACCAGACCGACCTGAGCCGTTGTAGCTCAGAGGTTTTGATTGTCCAGGTAGATGAATCAGAGTAAATGCATCTCCCCCGCATCCAGTGCTGAATGGTTCGACTATGTCAAGAACTGCAACTGTAGCTACTGCTGCATCAACTGCATTTCCTCCCTTTCGGAGGACATCTAATCCTGCTTGCGTCGCAAGTGGTTGTGAGGAGGCAACCATTCCACCCTTTGCAATTACGTCAGATCGTCCTGTCCGTGTACGCCATTTCATTTTTCTGATTACTCCTAGTTTATTCTTCAAATCCAATTCCAGAACTTTCGAAATACGATAAAGCTGCAATCCCTTCTGGTTTGATTGTGGAAATCCTCATCTGTTTAGTCACTCAGAAGAAATCATTACTCAGTCTTTTATAAAATGAGGTCTTGATTCAAAAAAATAATGTAGAGCAAAGATTAAACAGCAGGATGTTTAGGAAGTACTTGTTATGTCAGAGAATCGCGACGACCAGAAACTGGATGCTGAAGAAGGCATCATCGTAGATACTTCGCTTGATGTTCTCAGGAAGGGAGCAAAGAAAGTTTTGTATGAAATCAATGAAAGTATTATCGATATGGATGGAGAAGTTCGTCCTGATGGGAGTGATATTCAATCTGGCGATACTGTTCTGTTTGTAGAAAATATCCCGAATTGTCCAGCTCGAATTGTTGCTGTTAAAATAATTAGGGATTTCTGGTATGTCAATTCAACCTCTGAAACTCCTAAGGGCGGTTACCCATCTGGACAGGATGCAATGAAAGCTGCAGGGATGGATGAGCAGAATCTGCGCCTCCTTGAGAATTTTCTAATTGAGACCGAAGGCAGGGATCATGTGAGAGACGTCGAGGATTGGAAACCTGATTTGAGAAGCGAGGCTGCAAATGTTCTTGGTCTTGTTAACAGTGCAGCAAAGAAATGGCATCATTAGATAGTCAGTCAATCTTATTAGACCATTGAAATCTGGACTCCATGGAAGTCATTAATATGGAGCGAGCACGTCAAACCTTAAGATGGAGTCAATGGCCAGATATTGCTAAGACGGGCTTCTTCGTTTTGCTGATAATTGGTGGTACTTTTGGAGCTTTTGGCCTATTCACGATTGGAATGGGAACATCTACACCATTGGTTGTTGTAACTAGCGGCTCCATGTCTCCAAACCTTGAGCGTGGACACCTATTAGTTCTTCAAAGGCAATCTCCAGAAAATATAGAGGTCGATGACATTATCGTATTCCAAGCTTCATGGCATACTGAAGCTCCAGTCGTCCATAGGGTGATTGAAAGAGAATAT
>VAPC011080535.1_pt1 | contig 13390 bp, 11 predicted proteins | sample 3395121 | NCBI WGS metagenome assembly VAPC01 (sample SAMN08290434, study PRJNA428436) | hydrothermal vent metagenome | isolation source: Deep-sea hydrothermal vent chimney | place: Indian Ocean: Southwest Indian Ridge | depth 1711 m m
ACTCTCGTCAGTTGCTTCGGCAGCCGCGCCTTCATCACCGCCACCTAGCTCAGGAACTTCCATGACAGGCTCGACCATATACGCTGTCACCGCTTCCATTTCTTCGTCTGACAGGTTGGGGTTGCCGCCACGGGCAGGCATTGCGCCAATACCATTAATGGCGTGGTCTAGCAGCGTGGCAAAACCTTGCTCAGTACGCTCAGCCCAGGCCGCTTCGTCACCGCGCACCGGTGCTCCAGCGGCACCCGTTTCGTGGCACGCCATACAGACGTTGTTGTAAATACCGGCACCGTCAATTTCACCACCACCGCCACTGCTGGCCGCGGCCGGAGCTGCCGCCGTACCACAGTCTTGGCCTTGAAGGCAGAGTTGTCCTACCGGCGCTAGGCGCTCAGCGATTGCGTCACGCGCTGCATCTTGGGCATAAGCACCGGATGTGCCTGCCATGACGCCGAGGGCCGCCAGCCCGCTCATGATCAGCTTAGATTTCACTCTCACCACCTCTTGAGTTTTATGTAATAAACGCGTTGCGCTTCAAAACGAGTGCGTCCGTTTTTGCTTATGCTGACTACCTAGCGCTTGGAGACACCGCTCTTGCCGAAGTGCGGCCATGCCACTGTCGATGAACGCTGCCACCGGGACACCGAAACGCCAAGACATACGTATAGAGTTAGTATACCGAGAACATAAAGGGTAAGAAAATGCTACTAAGCGCGGCAATTCAACCCACGGTAATGGTGCTCATTCGTTGCGACCGCTGAAGACGACTTCAATACCACCCTAACAGGCGCTCGCGCCCCCGTAGTTCGAAGCCTGTGTGGTCATATACACGCCGTGCGGGTGTGTTTTGCGCATCGACCGTTAAGCTCAGGCTCTGCGCCCCAGCCTCGGCGGCCAACGTTTGCGCATGGCCGATGATGGCTCTCCCCAACCCTTGGCCCCGCCATTCGGGCACCAGCCCCATCAGTTGCAGGCTCCAGTGTGAGGAAGAGGTGCCCAGTAACAATACCCCCACCTCTCGCTGCTGGTACGTCAACCCAAACCAATGCGATGGTTGAGACGACCCCGCCTGAGCCTGGAACCCCGCCAGCAAAGTCGTCACGGGCAGTGCATCGCGCAGCGCTGGGCAATCCAACGACGCTTCCCCCACCCGCGCCAACAGCGCATGCTGCTCAGCCAGAGGAAACATCGTGAACGGACGTAACCCCAGCGATGGCTGGGGAGCAACGGGAGTTTGGCATGTCCATACCCGATGCTCCAGCGTGGCCATGGCCCGCATTCCGCCATGAACCAGCGTTCTTTCCCATGCATCCCACAGCGCGGGTAGCACCACATGGCACAACGCGATGGGCTCGCGACTTACCCACTCTCGTAGGGCGTTTAACAAGGGCAGCGCGGCATCGACGTGTCTGGGCAACCATAGCTGCGCCGTTTGGCTCGACAGCGGCTGCACCCAAGCAGCCGCGAGAATATGCTCGCCCGTCATGGCCACCCATAGGCCTCGCCAATCGGCCGAGCGGGCCGTGGTCAGGGCGTGCTGCAAATCCGCCTGCTGGGTAGTGTCATGAACGGCTGCCAAGTGCAGCAGTGCCTCGCGACGTCGATGCTCGGGGCAGGGCATTACCTGATAGCCGCTGGCGTGCTGGCTCTGCGCGTCATTCGTCACCGTATGCTTCCTTGGTTTGTAGACCTTTGAGATAGATCACCCTACGAAAGAATAGTAGGCCTTTTCGAGCCGCTTAAGTTTTCGTTAAGTAAGCTCAGCGAGAGTGTCGGGAAATACGATGGAGATCGCCCGATGACTCATCTACGTGCACTGCCTCTAACGCCGTTATGCTGGCGAGAAGCGCTCAGTGACCAGGAACACGCACAGCTAAAGCACCTGATACGAGCGCGTTTTGCTCAGCAGCATCAGGCCACGATTCAGCACTTTTTACCGCGCCTGTTCGGGCTGTGGCAGGCCGAGCAGCCTCATGCCGCAGTGGGCGTTCGCATCGCCGACGGTGAACCGCTTTTTTTAGAACGCTACTTGAATGCCCGCGCCGAGCACGTGCTCGACGAACGCTTCGGTAGCGCTCCGCACCGCCAGGATATCGCTGAGATCGGCAATTTAGCCAGCCTGCGCCCTGGTTTGCAGCGCCCACTGTTCCTCCATTTAGCCCACCAGCTTGCCGCAGAAGGCATCGCTTGGCTGCTGTTCACGGCCACCCCAGAAGTCGCCAACGGCCTGCGTCGGTTAGGCTTCGAGCCTCAACCGATCACCCCAGCCGACCCGACCCGCCTGGGGGATGAGCTTCCGCTATGGGGACGCTATTACGCGCATCACCCGTGGGTGATGGCGGGCGACTTACAGCGCGCCATGCGCACGTTTCAGGCCTCTCGTATGCCGTCGAACCTTACTTGGCAGGAGGTGGCTCATGCCCACTCAGCCTAACGCCTTGCTGGCACGTATCGAACGCTATGCGTCCAGCGCGTCTCAACGAATCGCACTGACCGACGGCCGTCTGGCGCTCTCGTACGCGGACGTCCTCGAGCAAATCGGTCGCCGCCGCCAGCGGCTGCGCGACGTTGACGCACGGCGGGTCGCCCTGGCGCTGGATAACGGCTTGGAGTGGGCACTATGGGACTTGGCGCTGATGATGGAAGCATGCGTGGCCGTGCCCATTCCCGAGTTTTTCAGCGACCAGCAGCGCCGCCACATCGTACAGCAAGCCGGTCTCGATAGCTGGATTGGCCACGGCGGCGCCCCCTACGGCTTTGAACCCAGCGATGACGCTGCCATCCAGCGACGTCACGTCGAACATCCTCCCGCGTTACAGACAGGCACCACACGCATCACGTTTACCTCGGGCACTAGCGGCGCGCCTAAAGGGGTGTGCTTGGATAATCAGGCGCTACTGGCCGTCACGGAAAGCCTTGCCAGCGTCGTGGCACCGCTCGATATCCGTCGTCATCTCGCCCTGCTGCCGCTCTCCACGCTGTTGGAGAACATCGGTGGCCTTTATCTACCGCTGTGGTTAGGGGCCTGTAGCGTGCTGCCCGGCATGGCAGAACTCGGTTGGCAGGGTGCCAGCGGTTTTCAAGCTCCCCTCGCCCTCGAGGCAATCGACCGTTACCAGCCCAATAGCCTGATCGCCGTTCCACAGCTGCTACAGGCACTGGTGGATGAAGCCCCCAAGGCGCCCCGTAGCCTCTGCTTTGTGGCGGTGGGCGGGGCGACGGTGGCACCGACCCTTCTGGCCAATGCCCAGCAAAGCGGCTGGCCGGTGTACGAAGGCTACGGTTTATCGGAGTGTACGTCGGTGGTGTGCCTGAACCGGCCTGGCGAACCGAACTGCGGCGTCGGCCGCCCGTTGCCACACGCGCAGGTTCGGCTGGATGACAACGGCCAGCTGCTCGTGCGCGGCGCACTGATGCTGGGCTATCTCGGTGAAGCGCCCAATGGCGAGTGGTATGCCACTGGCGATATCGGTCAGTGGCACGGCGATGCGATTTTGCTCGACGGCCGCCAACGGGAGGTGTTCATCACCGCTTACGGGCGCAACGTCAATCCGCAGTGGGTCGAGGGCGAGCTCTGCACGCAGCCCGTCATTGCACAGGCCATGGTCTACGGCGAAGCGTTGCCCGCTAACCGTGCGCTGATCGTCCCCGCCTCTGCCCGCATCACCGATGCCGATATTAGCGCAGCCATAGAGGCTGCCAATCGAGCGCTGCCCGACTATGCCCAGGTGCATGCCTGGCAGCGTGCCGCCCCTTTTACTCCGCACAACCAGCAACTGACGGCCAATGGCCGACTGCGCCGCGACACGCTTTTGGCAGCCTATGGCCATTGGCTTCAGAGCGCCCCACACACCCTCAAAGAAGGAGCAACACCATGACCGCTTACCAACAGCTGCAAGACGCCACCCAAGAAGCACGTCATTGGCTACTGACGACGCCCATCGTCAATCGCGCCCTGGCGGGTAACGTCACACGAGAGGAGTATCTTGCGTTTCTCGGCCAGGCGTATCACCACGTGCGCTTCACCGTACCACTGATGATGGCCTGCGGTGCACGACTGCCTGACCATCTGAACTGGCTACGTACTGCGCTGGTCGAGTACATCGAAGAGGAGAACGGCCACGAGCAGTGGATTCTGGACGATATCCGCGCCGCTGGCGGTAACGCGGACGCCGCCGCAGCGGCCACCCCAGACCCCGCCACGCGGCTGATGGTGGCCTGGATTCGCGATACGGTCGAGCACGGTAATCCCGTGGCCTTTTTTGGCATGGTGCAGGTACTCGAGGGCACCAGCACGGCGCTGGCGACCCAGGCCGCCGAACGCTTACAGGCGAGCCTCTCGCTGCCCGATAGCGCGGTGCGCTATCTCACTTCCCACGGCAGTCTGGATATTGGCCACCTGGCGTTTTTCGAAGAACAGATCAATCGGTTAGGCACGGAGGACCTGGCCGTGGTGATCGATAGTGCCAACATGTTTTATCGCCTGTACGGCGCGATGTTTAGAGGCATCGAGGCACGCTGTGCAGGTCACAGCGCGGCAGAGGAGCTGAGCCATGCGCTGGCCTAGCGAGGGGACGCTGACTGACGGGTGGGCCAACCAGCGGGTGCTGTTGACCGGGGCTAGCGGCGGCATCGGTGCCGCCCTGGCCGAGGCACTGGTTCAGCGTGGCGCACGGCTACTGATCACGGGCCGCAACCCAACGGCACTCGATGCGCTGGTCGCGCAGTTTCCCGAGCACATCGACGCGGTGTGCGCCGACTTGACCCTTGCCGAGGATCGCCACCGCCTCATCGGAGCGGCTCATCTAGCTGGCTGCAACATGCTGATCAATGCGGCGGGGAGCAATCAGACAGGCTTTTTCGACACGACCACTGACGCTGACATCGAGCAGCTCATTACCATCAACCTGACCGCCACACTGCAGCTGACCCGCGCCCTGCTGCCGCAACTGATGGCCCATCCCCAGGCGACCATCGTGACGCTCGGCTCTACGTTTGGTCAGTTGGGTTATCCAGGCCAAGTCTCCTACTGTGCCACCAAGTTCGCGCTACGCGGCTTTAGCGAAGCGTTACGACGTGAACTGGCCGATACGCGGGTACGAGTCATGTACATCGCTCCTCGCGCCACGCGCACTGCCATGAATTCGCCGCAAACCGACGCGCTGAACGCGGCGCTGGGTAACGCCGTCGATATGCCCAGCGCGGTGGCGCTGGCAATCGTCCGGGCTGTCGAACATCGCCGCGAGGAGCTGCAAATTGGTCGACAGGAGCGTTTCTTTACCCGCTTGAACTCCCTTTGGCCAGGCGCGGTGGATCGCGCCCTGCTACGTCAACTTCCCATGATTCGCCGCTTTGTGACTTCGAAGGAGCCCACACCATGACGCGTTCGATCGACATGTTCACTACGAAGGCTTTGCGTCGCACGCTGTTCGCCACCGCTGTTGGACTGTTCAGCCTGCCCAGCGTTGCCAGCGACCTCGACACGCCGACAGTCGCCGACACCCTAGCAGAGTTACAACAGCGCTGGGCAGAGATTCAATACGCCTTACCACAGGAGCAGCAAGAAGCCGCCTTGAGCCAGTTAGGGGATTACGCCGACCAGTGGGTCGAGCGCTATCCGGAAGCTGCCGAGCTGCATATTTGGGCAGGTATCGTTCGCTCCAGCGAAGCGGGGGCCAATGGTGGGCTGGGCGCGCTGGGACTGGTGAAGGAAGCCAAACGAGAGTTCGAGACGGCGCTCGAGCTCGATCCGCTGGCGCTCGAAGGCTCGGCGTATACCAGCTTGGGAGCGCTCTACTACCAAGTACCCGGCTGGCCGATTGGGTTCGGCGATGACAAGAAAGCCGAGTGGCATTTGCAGCGCGCTTTGGCCATTAATCCCGAAGGGATCGACAGCCTCTATTTCTGGGGCGACTATTTACATGAGCAAGGCCGCGATGCCGAAGCACGCCAAGTCTTGGAGAGTGCGCTCTTGGCACCGCCCAGAGAGGGCCGCGAATTGGCCGATAGCGGCCGCCGTGGCGAGATACGTCAGCTACTCGCTGAGCTAGAATAGCCCCGATAGAACAAGGAGCCTTATGCGCATTTTGTTGGTAGAAGACGACCCTAGCTTAGCCTCGGGTATCCGTTTGGCGTTAAAGCCCGAACACTACACCGTGGACCACCTGAGCGATGGGGCGACCGCGCTCAATGCGCTCACCGAGGGCGAGCCGTTCGATGCGGTGATTCTTGACCTGGGATTACCGCGCCTGGACGGCATGGAAGTGCTGAATGCCGTGCGTCGTCACGGCAGTCACGTTCCCATTCTCGTTCTCACTGCCCGCGATGCGGTGGATAACCGCATCGCGGGGCTCGACGCAGGGGCCGACGACTACCTCATCAAACCCTTCGAGGTGGCTGAGCTCAAGGCCCGTTTGCGCGCTCTGTTACGGCGCAGTCAAGGACAAACCAGCAGCCTGCTCACCTATCGGGGGATTACGCTAGATCCTCATACGCTGCACGTTGGCTACCAGGGGGCGTCCGTAACGCTATCTCGCCGCGAGCTGACGCTACTGCAGGAGTTCATGAGCCATCCCGGCCGCGTCTTCACCCGCGACACGCTCACGCGGCTCGTCTACGGCTGGGAAGAGGACGTCGAGAGCAATGCCATCGAGGTGCATATTCACCATCTGCGGCGAAAGCTGTTTTCCGATGCCATCCGCACGGTGCGCGGCATTGGCTACGTCATGGACAAACCCGCTAAGGACGAGGCATGACATCGATTCGTCAACGCACGCTGGGGCTGGCACTCTTGGTGTTTGGCGTCAGCATGCTGGTCATTGGCTTCATCAGCTACCGCTATGCCGCGCACGAAATCGAAGAACTCTACGATGCCAGCCTGGCCCAAAATGCGCGCCTGCTGGAAGGGCTGCTGCAAGCACCGCTACCCGATGACGACCGCGACATTCTGCTGAACAGCCTCGAAGAGGCATTGCTTCGCGCCGAGCAGTCGGATAAACGCTTTGCGGGCCATCGCTACGAAAGCAAGCTCGCCTTTCAATTATGGGAAGAGGACCGTCTGCTGCTGCGCTCTGCCAGCGCGCCGCACACCCCATTGGTTCAGCAACCCGCCGGTTACTCGACGCTCACGGTCAATGAGTATGCTTGGCGCGTGTACGTGCTGGATGTTCCCAACAGCACCAAACGGGTGGTCGTCAGCGAGCGCGAGGACGTGCGTGGCGAGCTGATCAGCGCCGTGGCGCTGCGTACCCTGATGCCCGACCTCATCGGGCTGCCCTTTCTAACGCTGCTGCTATGGTGGTCCATTGGCTGGGGGCTGGCACCTTTGTCTCGCCTGGCCGAGCAGATCCGTAACCGCGATCCGCACAATCTCAAACCATTACCGCTCTATCCGATGCCCCAGGAGTTGGGCACCATCGCTGGCGCCCTGAATCGACTGCTGGAGCGGCTGCGCCAACTGCGCGTGCGCGAACAGCGCTTCATTGCCGATGCCGCCCACGAGCTGCGCACTCCCTTGGCCGTGCTGGATCTTCATGCCCAGAACGCCCTGGCGGCCGATAACGCCGAAGATCGTGAAGAGTCGCTGCATCACTTGCGCAGCGGGGTGGCTCGCTCGACGCGTCTCGTGTCCCAGCTGCTTACTCTGGCGCGCCTCGATCCCGAAGAGGAGCCGCTGCCAGAGCTACGCTACGCCAACGTCCTGCTGGAAACCCAGGAAACCCTGGCCAAGCTCTCGCCACTGGCCGCCGAACGCCAGCAACAGCTGCTGCTCGATGCCGATGAGCACGCCGACTGGCGTATGGAGGAGGAGCCCGGCGCCATCGAAACGCTGATACAAAACCTGGTGGGTAACGCGATACAGCATTCTCCAGATCAGAGCACCATCACGGTGACGCTCGACGCGACTCCCCAGGGGATGACGATCATGGTCGACGATCAAGGTCCGGGCATCCCCGCCCAAGCGCGCAGTCGGGTCATCGAACGCTTCCAGCGTGCAGGCCCGGGAGCGGGTGCGGGGCTCGGGCTTTCCATCGTCGAGCGTTTGGTCAAACGCCACGAAGGGTTGCTGCGGTTGGAGGATGCCCCAAACGGCGGTCTAAGGGTGAGAGCGGTCGTGGCAAGAGATGCGCTGACGCAGCGCCAGACAAAAGAATGAGAAAAAATGTAACACGGGGGATGTCTTAAGATTGTGATAAGAATTCCGTGCAAATGTGAAGGTACAAAGCAGGCGCGTGGTGAATGACCTGCTTCTTCACAACCACGGAGGTACCCCTCGATGAACCAACTCATGCACTCACATAAGCCGCTCGTTCAGTTTGGTGCGACTCCGTTGCTCACGACGCCGACGCCCAAGCAGTTGACGCCCGATAGCCCGGCCATGTCGGTACTCACCGACTTTACTCATGTCATGCCGCAATCGATCGCAGGCGACACGCCCATCGATGACGCTCATCTGAAAATGCGCCATGGCGGTATTCGTTTACTATTCGTGATGGACAAACAGTCCCACTGCGTGGGCGTGCTCACCGCCAAAGAGGTCATCGGTACCCGGCGCATCAATCTGGCCATGCAGCAGCGTAACCTAGAGCGCTCCGAAGTGACCGCCGCCATGATCATGACACCCTGGGAGAAACTCAGCGCCATGCCGCTGGAGCAGCTCGCGTCGCTCACCATCGAAGACCTCGTCCTCTCCATGGAAAGCTTTACCGAGCAGCATCTGTTGATTACCGAGCGCAAGCCAAACCAGGAGCTCAGCGTAAGAGGCATCATTTCTGCCACTGATATCCAGTCGGCCATGGGCAGCCGTTTAAATACCCAACCACCCACGACGGTGGTTCCCATGGCGCGCAGCTTCGCCGATATCTGCCAAGTCATTACCGGCCACGACTTATAAGCCACCAAGGCGCGTGGTCTTAAATGCCACGCCGCCTGTCGACATATAGGCTCCTAACGAAACGCCCCTTATCCAACGATAAGGGGCGTTTTTATTGGCCTGCCTAACCAAGCGGCTAGGCAGGATAGCCAACCGCCTTAGAAAAGACTGGCGTTGATCAGCAGGTGTGCCACGATACTGGCTACGTAACCTAACAAAATAGCGGGCACCCAGCGCAAATGCACCGCAAACGTGTAGATACCACGGGCTTGCCCCATCAGCGCTACCCCGGCAGCCGATCCCATGGAGAGCAGGCTGCCCCCCACACCGGCCGTCAGAGTGATCAGCAGCCAGTTGCCTTCCGACATATCCGGCGCCATGGAGAGCACGGCGAACATCACTGGAATGTTATCCACCACCGCTGAGATCAGCCCCAGCACGACGTTGGCCCACACCGGGTCCCAGCCGCCGTAAAGCGTTTCCGAAAGCAGGCTGAGATAGCCCATGAACCCCAGGCCACCCACACACATCACCACCCCGTAGAAGAACAGCAGCGTGTCCCACTCGGAACGGGCAATACGGCTGAAGATATCGAACGGCACCACGCTGCCTAGCTGCTCCAGCTTTTTCCAATCTCCGCGGCGGGAGTAACGCTCACGTTTGCGCTCCAGCGAACGGGGCAAACTGCGCCGCAGGTAATAGCCAAAGAATTGCAGCAGGCCTAGACCAAACATCATGCCCATAGCGGGCGGCAGGTACAGAATCGAGTGGCACAGCACCGAGATCGCCACGGTGATCAAGAACAGTACGATGATGCGCCGGGCGCCCCGCTTCAACCACACGTTTTCGGTGAGCGCAGCGGGCTGACGATTGACGATGAAAAAGTTCATGATCACCGCAGGCACCATGAAATTCACGATGGCAGGTACCAACAGTGCAAAGAAGCCTTCGAAAGGCACCTGACCGGCTTGCCACACCATCAGTGTGGTGATATCGCCAAACGGGCTGAACGCACCACCGGCGTTGGAGGCCACCACCACGTTGACACAGCAGAGGCTGATAAACTTGTTATCCCCCTCGGCGACCTTTAGCACCACCGCACACATCAGCATGGCAGTCGTCATGTTGTTGGCGATGGACGAAATACCGAACGCCAAACAGCCGGTAATCCAGAATAGGCTCCGGTAGCTAAACCCCTTGCGCACCAGCCACGCACGCAGTGCATCGAACACACGACGCTCTTCCATGGCGTTGATGTACGTCATCGCCACCAGGAGGAACAGCAGCAGCTCGGTATACTCGAGCAGCGTCTCTTTGAAGGCGCTCTCTGCCTCATGGGGCATACCCGCTTGTACGTAGACCCACGCGACCATGGCCCAGATCAGGCCAGCGGCCACCAGAACCGGTTTGGATTTACGCATGTGGATGATTTCTTCACTCATGACCAGGGCATAGGCCAGAATGAAAATGGTCACGGAGGCAATACCGGCAAGCGAGGTGGTGAGATCGAGGGGGCCAGCAGCAGCAAAAGCAAGAGAGGGAAAAGCGAAGAGGCAGAGTGCGGTCAACAACCAAGCAACGCGGCAAGCGGGATGCCGAGTTGCAAGGACGTTAGGTGGTTTCATAGCAGCGTGATCCTGGCAGGGTTAGAGAGTACCGCCACGATCATAAGCACACTAACTATGTGCTGCAACGCAGCGATGGCGCATAAGATGCGGCTATTTGCCGCATCTTGTAAAGCGCTTTATTCATCCAACTGCAATTAATTGTGACACGGCACTTATTCGACGGTCACACTCTTGGCAAGGTTACGCGGTTGATCCACATCGGTGCCTTTGAGCACCGCTACGTGATAGCTCAGCAGCTGCAACGGTAGAGTGTAGAGCAGTGGTGCCAGTGCTTCGTGTACTTCAGGAAGTTCCAACACACGGATATCATCTTGAGAGCTGATTCCCACCTTTTGATCGGCAAACACAAACAGCTGGCCGCCGCGGGCGCGCACTTCTTGAAGGTTGGATTTCAGCTTTTCCAACAGGTCATCATTCGGGGCTACTGAAATTACCGGCATCTCGCTATCCACCAGCGCCAGCGGGCCGTGCTTAAGCTCCCCGGCAGGATAGGCTTCCGCATGGATATAGGAAATCTCCTTGAGCTTCAGCGCGCCTTCTAAAGCAATGGGGTAGTGCGCCCCACGACCCAGGAAGAGCGCGTGATGCTTCTCTGCAAATGCCTGAGAAAGCACTTCGATCTGCCGATCGAGACCCAACACCTGCTGACAGAGCGCGGGCAGTGCCTGCAGGGCGCCAATGATCTCTGGCTGCTCTGGCTGGCCTTTCGCTTTACTGACCGATAGCGTCAACAGCATCAGCGCAATCAACTGAGTGGTAAAGGCTTTAGTCGAGGCCACACCAATTTCGGGGCCTGCGCGGGTCATCAGCGACATGTCCGACTCCCGCACCAGCGAGCTTCCGGGCACGTTGCAGATCGCCAGCGAGCCGACATAGTTGAGCGTTTTAGCAAAGCGCAGCGCCGCCAGCGTATCGGCCGTTTCTCCAGACTGGGACAGCGTTACAAAGAGCGTGCCTTCCGGCACCACCGGGTGGCGGTAGCGATATTCCGACGCCACTTCGACCTGTACCGGCACCCCAGCATAGCGCTCCAACCAGTAACGCGCGACCATGCCTGCATGGTAGCTGGTGCCACAGGCAATAATATGCACATGGCGCGTTTTCTGGAACAGCGCCAGCGCATCCGGCCCAAAACTCTCTACCAACACGCCGTGGCTACTTAAACGCCCTTCCAGCGCGGCACTAATAACGGCGGGCTGCTCAAAAATCTCTTTGAGCATGTAATGACGATATTCGCCTTTGCTAGCCGCACCGTCGCCATGTTCAAAGGTATGGATAGGGCGCTCAACGTCATTGCCTTGGCGATCAACAATGCGAATCACCCCATGCTCACGCAGCTCGACTAAATCGCCCTCTTCCAGATAGATAAAGCGGTCGGTCACTTGAAGCAGCGCCAGCGGATCAGAGGCTAAAAAGGCTTCATCAATACCAACACCTACCACCAAGGGGCTGCCTTGGCGTGCGCCCACGACCACGCCGGGCTCGGCCGCACTCATTACACCCAGGGCGTAGGCACCGCCCAAGCCACTAACAATCTCTTGTGTCGCCTCAAACAGCGTCTTGCCTGTAGCGAGTTTGTCCGCCAGCAAATGGGCAATCACCTCGGTATCAGTTTCTGAGGTGAAGGTATATCCACTGCCCTGCAGCATCTCTTTAATCTGCTCGTAGTTTTCGATAATGCCATTATGCACCACGGCGACGTTATCGCTGCTGTGATGCGGATGGGCATTGGCCTCGGAGGGTTTGCCGTGGGTGGCCCAGCGTGTATGCGCGATACCGCTGTTGCCTGGCAGCGCGGCGGCGTCCAACTGTTCAGCGAGTGCCGCTACTTTGCCCAAAGCCCGGTGACGCGTTAACACACCGCTGTTAAGCACCGTCATGCCAGAAGAATCGTATCCGCGATACTCCAAGCGTTTCAGCCCTTCCAACAAGATTCCCTGCACATTACGCTGCGCAACCGCCGCGACGATGCCACACATAACTTGTTCTCCTAAGGCGCTCTCACGCCGTGTAATCCAACGTGCTAATACGTTTATTTAACCTTTTTAACCGGGCGCGGCCAGTCGGGCTTCTCTAGCTGTCGGCTGCGGGTGACCGCTAATGCATACTCAGTCACATCTTTTGCAATCGTGGAACCAGCGCCCACAGTGGCACCCTTACCTACCGTGACAGGTGCCACTAAGGCAGTGTTGGAGCCGATGAAGGCGTTATCGCCAATTTCGGTGCGATGTTTGTTCACGCCATCGTAGTTGCAGGTAATGGTGCCCGCGCCCACGTTCACATCGCGCCCCAGGCGCGCATCACCCACGTAGCTTAAATGGTTGATTTTACTGCCTTCACCCACGTCGGCATTTTTGGTTTCGACAAAATTTCCCACCTTGGCTTTCACGGCTAAGCGCGTGCCAGGACGCAGCCGTGCGTAGGGGCCGACCTGGTTAAGACCCGCCGCCACGGTCGTGTCGATGACGCTGTGGCTGTGAATCTCACTCTCTGCGCCAATGGTGCTGTTTTTGATAATGCAGTAGGGGCCTACCCGCACGCCTTCGCCAAGTTCGACGTCCCCTTCAAAAACACAGCCTACGTCGATGAAGACGTCGTGGCCGCAGGTAAGCTTACCGCGCACATCAATTCTCGCTGGGTCAGCCAAGGCAACGCCTTGGGCCATGAGCGTCTCTGCCGTCTGCTGCTGGTAAGCACGCTCCAAGCGGGCCATTTGCGAGCGGTTATTGACCCCCTCTACCTCGGTGGCGTTATGGGGCTGCGCCGTGGCGACCTTGACGCCTTCGCTGGCTGCCATGGCGATAACGTCCGTCAGGTAGTACTCGCCCTGGGCATTTTCCGCTGATAGCTGGGGCAACCAGCGCTTCAACTGGGCACTGGTCATGGCCAT
>VAPC010733000.1_pt1 | contig 13307 bp, 11 predicted proteins | sample 3395121 | NCBI WGS metagenome assembly VAPC01 (sample SAMN08290434, study PRJNA428436) | hydrothermal vent metagenome | isolation source: Deep-sea hydrothermal vent chimney | place: Indian Ocean: Southwest Indian Ridge | depth 1711 m m
AACCGGAATTTCAACAGAACCGTTACCCCCAGGAAAAGGAGCAGCCTTTCTAACAATTGCAATGGTCGCGTTATCAAGAATACTTGATCCGGAACCCTTAACGATCTCAAGGTCCTCAGGTTCGCCCAGACGATTGATCCTGAAACCTACATGAACAGTCCCCTCGATCCCCTTCTTCCTTGCCAAAAAAGGGTACTTTTTTTCTTTGTCGATCAATCTTCTTATGATTTCAAGGGCTTCCGCCGTCAACAAACCTGCTTCCTGGCCTGTTTTTGATTCGCCACTTTTTCCGCCGTCAAATTGGCCGGGAGTGGAGACAGAGGTCACTACCTCCACTCCAGAAACAAAATCAAGTGCTTCAGCTCCGTCGCTCTCGTAACTTGCCAACAGTACGCTATCGGCCGATTTTTCATGTGCTGCTGAGGGAATGATAGCTTCGCTCTCTTCGTCTTTACCTGCCGTAGCCCTTTCTTGCTCAGTTACCTTAACCGGCCTATTTTCTGCTTTAATTTTTACGGTGGCTTTAAGTCTTGGTTTAACAGTTGACTGCCCTTCACCAGGTTTACCTGTATCATCCGTTAACCTCACAAAAAGTACCCTATCAAACATTATGTTTCCATCGGTTTGAACCATACCGTACCTGACTGTCACGCCGGCAACAAACAAAAGGCCAAAGGCAAAGACATGGAACAGCACTGAAAAAATGACTGTCTTCCTTAAGCTCATCTGGTTTATCTCAGGTATTGCCATTAATTCATAATTATATCTCGAGCCTTATTCCTCCAAAAGCGGAAAATCCCGGCGTGTTATAGCCAAAAGCCTCCTCATAAGACTCGGCAAAGAGGTTCTCTATCCTTCCATACAATTTAATACTCCTGGTAATGTTCTGAGACGCTGATACATTAACAAGAAAATAGTCTATCAGTGTTACCTTTGAATAGGTGACAAAGTTCATATCGTCACGCCTTCCTACATATGAAACATTTATATCAGCAGTAGTGTTTTTGTCTGCATACGACCCGTTAAGGCTCATTTTATGCGCAGGCCTTCTTATCAGGTCCCCTCCGGTGTTCTTGTCCAGGGTATCTGTGTAAGTGTGACTAATCCTGGCGGAAATTTCCTGTGTAATGTCGTATGAAATGAAACTCTCAATCCCGCGGGTCCTTGCACCGCTTATATTTGCATATTTTGATGTTACATAGTCATATTCGATCAGGTTCTTAAAGCTGTTATAGAAATACGTGATACCTGCTGTCAACTGTCTACCACATAATTTCTGCTCAATACCTATATCCAAACCTTGTGACTTTTCAGACATCAGGGCTTCATTGCCATAAGTAGGAGCATAGAGTTGAAAGATCGAGGGTGCCTTAAAGCCTGTCCCGAAACTTCCCTTTATCTTTGTCTCTGAATCAAAAGTAAATGCTGATGTCAACCTGTAAGTATTCTTTTTACCGAATTTACTGTGACCGTCGTGCCGGAACCCTGCTGTTGCAATAAATTTTTTATACTTAAACTGTTCCTGAAGGTAAAGCCCTCTGTTTGTTGCCGTCTTCTCGTCAAATGTGCTTGAGAAAGGACCCCATGCGCTTTCTGAATAATAATCTGATTTCCCGGACTCTTTTTCATATTCAAAACCAGCAGTAATAATGTTAAAATCATTCAGATATACATTGTTCTGCCACTCAACTTTGGTAACAAGACCTTCGTAAGTACCCTTTTCCATGTCAGACGGATGATCAGCATCTCTTTCATTTGAGGACAATCTTTTATGATCCGAAACCGAGAAGCCAAGTGTCTGCTCCCATACGTCACCCAAAGTTATCAGGCTTGTTTGTGCCTTGAGAAAACGCTGTCTGTACTTAAGAATGTAATTTGGGTCATCCAGAACGCCAAAGCTATTATCCAGATCTGATATTGAACGGACATACCTGAGTATGACTTCAATGTCAAAGTTTTCTGTTGGCGTAAAGCCTATCCTAGAGGAAAAAGCCGTATTTATGTGTCCATCCTTTTCAGGATCTCCAGAGCCGTTCCGGACCGAGATACCTTCAGATTCCACTCTTGAAGCCGTAATTGAATAATTAACCAATTTATTCCCACCGCTTATTCCGGCGATTCCTCTATATGTCTTATGTGCGCCTCCTTCTCCCGAGATAAACATCTTTGGCTTACCCTTACCTTTTTTCGTGATTATGTTTATTACCCCGCCTATGGCGTCAGAACCGTATAGAGTACTTTGCGGTCCCCTTATTATTTCTATGCGTTCTATGTTGTCAGTAGTTATTGTTGAAAGATAATCGTATCCCCTTGCCGGTGATACAGGGTCATTGGCTTCAACCCCGTCTATCAATACAAGTGTATGCCCGGAATTTGCACCCCTTATGTATATATTCGCCAGACTACCGGTCTGAACCGTATCTAGTCCCGGAACATCCTTAAGGGCATCAGCCACTGTTCTTGTCTGTTTCTTCTTTAAATCTTTTTCAGTAATAACCGTTACAGAGCTGGCAACATCCTCCACCGGCAATTCCACCTTCGTCGCACTGACCACAACCTCGCTGATCTTTATTGAATTATCCTCCGCGTGTGCCGGCGAAATCAATAAAAGCAATACTAATAGCATCCACAATCTATACATAAGAAATTCCTCCTGGATTTTTATTTTAAAGTTAATTAATCCTTGCAGACCGAGGTTCACATTATCATTGCTGTCATGATGAGTTGATATTCATATTTACCTCCTCCTTCCCTCGAAGGGGTTACGGCTTTTCAGGTATCCAGGATTTCCTGACTCAGGGCCGTCTACTTGCCCACCTTCCCAGTCGAATCGACCAGTGGCTTTATGACAGTTAAAAGTTGAAAGTTATGAGTTTACTTATTGTTCACCCTTAACTCTTCACTGATCACTGTTGTTTTGGGCTTTCGTTCCCATTACAGTTGCGGGGCAGTTCTCGCTTTTAACGAGATTCCCCTGAAATACCCTCTTAAACTGTCAATGACAGTTTTGCTGATTATCTGTTTTTGATCCTAATCTCTACTGCTTATCAGGTCTTCCCTGCAATATTCCATACCCAGTTGTCTCAAAATAAAACATATATCCATGCTGTTCTTTAAAATGTCCGCCCATCTGTCGATTGCCCTGTTTCTGAGCTCTGAATAATTGACTGTTTCCCCTGATAACGGCATTCCCTTTTTCCGCCTCAGTGAATCAAGAAGCTCTCTCCTGAAACCGTCATTATCAAACAGACCGTGAATGTATGTCCCCCACACATTTCCCTTTGAAGAGCCGTCCATAACTACCGTGAATCGTGAATCGTGAGGCGTAATGCGTAAAAGACGAAACAAACCAATATCTCCGGTGGTCTTGCCCATATGGATTTCATAGCCGCGCAACTTACAAGAAGATTCGAAATTAAGATGTTGAGAAGTTGAGTTTACGCTGTTTTTATTTAAACTTAACCTCCCAGCCTCCCAGCTTCTGAACTTCTCAGTTACTAACTCAGCCTCGACCTGACACGTTATTTTTGTTCTGTCAAGCGTTGTACTGATATCAAGGAGCCCCATGCCGTCTACTTCTTTTAACGAGCTCTCCATACAATGAGGATCAAGGATTCTCTGCCCGAGCATCTGATAACCGCCGCAGATTCCAATAAGGGGAACTCCTTTCTTCACTGCTTCAATTACATATTTTTCAATGCCGTGTTTTCTCAGAAATAAAAGATCATCAACAGTATTCTTTGACCCGGGAACAATTATAAGATCCGCGCTGCTGATATCTTCTTTTTTTAATGAGTATTTCAGTCCAATCCCGGGTTCGTACATAAACGGATCAAAATCCGTAAAATTGGATATATACCTGGGTCCGAGGACAACAATTTTTAAATGACCATTATCATCCCCATGTGCCGGCTTAAACCGCTCAACCGGTATTGCGTCTTCTTCATGAATGCCCAGGTCACCGAAATAATTAATTACACCAATAACCGGCCGGCCTGTTTTCTCCTCTATCATCCTCAGGCCCGGCCGGAGGATATCAATGTCGCCCCTGAATTTGTTAACTACAAATGCCTTTATATAGTCAGCATCACTTATTTCAGGCGTCTTTAACCGGTTTAAACGCCTGCCATGTACCCTTGTGGTGCAGGGGCTTAAACTATTTGAACTGTCTTTCAGCAGTTCGATCGTCCCATATAAAGAGGCAAAGACCCCGCCCTTGTCGATGTCACCAACAAGGATCACCGGTGCATTGGTATATCGGGCGACTCTCATATTTACTATCTCTTCATTTCTAAGGTTGATCTCCGCCGGACTTCCGGCTCCCTCAATTACAATAACGTCATACTTTTCTGAAAGCCTGTCATATGCTGATGTGACTGCCTGCCATGCCTTATCTTTAAAGGCATAGTAGTCAACCGCGTTCATGTTCGCGTGGACCCTGCCGTTGACAATCACCTGGCACCCTGATTCACTCGTTGCCTTGAGCAGTACGGGGTTTATGTCGTTGCAGGGTTCAATGCCGGCAGCTTCTGCCTGAAACGCCTGAGCGCGTCCGATCTCACCGCCCTCTTTTGTGATAAACGAGTTCAGGGCCATATTTTGCGCTTTAAAAGGCGCGACTTTTATTCCAATGTCCCTTAAAACCCTGCAGAGACCCGCAACGAGCACGCTCTTGCCCACACCGGAACCTGTTCCCTGTATCATTAATGCTTTAGCCATAGTTCAAAAAAAAGAAGTTCAATATGGTTCAATTTTAAACACCATTTAACAAAAGGGTTTCACAGTTCAAAATAGTTTAAAGTTATTTATATTTGCTGCCTTTTAATTTGCTTGCTTTTAACACTTGAATGAAGTTGCTCAGTTTTACAGAGATTGTTTTTGATAAATCAAGCAGTTCCTTATGTTTCGTTGCATTAATATACTTTTGGTCAACTACTACATAAAGCTGTGATCGCAACTCGCCACAGGAACCTTTAGCGATATAAAGATACTGTATAAATTCTTTATTACCGCCACGCTCAAATCCTTCTGCGATATTGGACATAATTGAGATTGAAGAACGAATAATTTGGCCTATTAAGATATAATCTTTAGCAAAAAGGCGACCTTTAGTTATAGTATAGATTTGCTTTGTTAATTCCCGTGACAGTTTCCATACCTCAAGATCTTCAAAATTATTTACTGTCATTTTCTGCCTCCTGTGAATTCTGTCTTTCACTATGTTGAACTACGTTGAGCAATTTTAAACAATATTAAACTGTGTAGTTAATAAGTTTCACTACCGGGTACTCTTCAAAAAATTCAATAATATTAACCGCGGCAAAGTCCTGTTCGATCCTGAATATGTTTTCAAGCGGTATTCCAAGAAAATGACATAATATAACCCTGTTAATGCCGCCGTGAGAGACTACAGCAATAGATAATTGTTCAACATTGTTTAACGGTTTAATATTGTTCAATTTTGAACTACTTTGAACCATCTTGAGCCATTTTGAACTATCTTGAACCGTTCCGGGACTCTTACGATGATTATTCAAGATTTGGTCTAGCGCAGCTACTGCCCTGTCTCTGACTTCAACAGTGTTTTCTCCGTCTATAGGGCTGAACTTTACGGGATTATCAACCCATGCCTGGAATTCGTCAGGGTATTTTCCTTTTATTTCATCAAAAGACATACCTTCCCATACGCCGAAGTTCCTCTCTTTCAGTTCTTTAACAACAACCGGTTTCAGGCCGTGAGGTTTTGCAATGATCTCAGCGCTTTTAACAGCCCTGCTCAGGTCAGAAGTATATACTGCGTTTAAACCACCTGGACTGTCCTGAACAATATATTTCGCTGCCCGCTCCATTTGCCTGACACCGTTTTCAGATAGCGGCACATCCATATGGCCTTTATATCGCTTCGCGTCAGCGCCCTCTGTCTCTCCGTGCCTTATTAAATAAAGTTTTTTATGCATATGACCGCCGCTATTAAAAATAATAAATCTGAAATCTCAGATACTGCGCCGAAATTGTCTCCTGTCACCCCGCCGAACCGTCTGTCAAAAAACCATACCGCCGTAAGGCTGAAAAGATACAGCACCGGAAGAATAAACAGTAAATATGAAACAGATGAAAAAGAACCCGGCATCAGGCTGAACGCGGAAAAAGATATCAGCAGTATGATAAATGTTGCAATGAGCAGTTCTTTTATTCCTGTGTGCTCTGTGAACAGTTTACCAAGTCCGTTCGGACTCGCGGGCCTGCCGTGATATATCGCCGGCACCATTGCCCACCTGGAAAAAACAGGCATTAAGAATATTGTGAAATAATAAATGGAGGTCGTTGAGCTGTGAAACAGTTCATTTAACAGGAGATACTTCAAAAGAAGCGCAATAACTATTGCCGTTACCCCTATCGGGCCGGTAGTGCTGTCTTTCATTATCGCAAGCTTTTTCCCCCTGTTCCCGGTCGAGGCAATGGCATCAAATGTATCTGAAAGGCCGTCAATATGAAGGCCGCCGTATGTCAGGACCATCACAAGAAGGACCAGTCCGTTGGACAGTTCAGCATTAAAAACCTTCAGAAATATTCCCGCTGAAACCGCAAATATCAGTCCCTGGAAAGCCCCGGCCAGAGGGAAAAAGGCTGACGCGCTCCCTATGTCTTTTTCCGAGACATCTTCCAGATCCCTTAAAGGAATTATTGTTAGAAACTGAAATGCCAGAAGAATTCTTCTCATAGTTTAAAATCGTTTAAATTTGTTTAATATTGTTCAACATTGAACTACCTAGAACTACATTCAGCTATTTTGAACTTGTTTTTTGTTTGCTACTGCCGCTTCTTCAAAAGTTGCCATTTCTTTATATATTTTCAGCCCGGCTTCAATAATAAACATTGCCAGTACAGCGCCTGTTCCTTCGCCAAGCCTGAGATCAAGATCAAGGATCGGCCTGAGGCCTATCTTCTCCAGCATTGCCTTATGCCCGATTTCCTGAGAACAGTGCGCGGCAAACATGAAATCCTTTGCTTTTGGTTCAATTGCATATGCTATAAGCGCTCCGGCGGTTGATATAAAACCGTCAATGACAACCGGGATCCTGTGTGCCGCAGCACCCAGAACAAGACCTGCGATACCGCCGATTTCCGTGCCTCCTATTTTGGCAAGTACATCAATAGGGTCTGCGGGATCGGGCCTGTTCAATGAAATGGCATCTTTGATAACCTGTACCTTGTTTGTCCATGCTTCATCGTTTATACCCGTTCCTTTACCTGTGACTTCTTCAACAGACTTTCCCGCAAGAACCGCTGTTATTGCGCTTGATGGTGTCGTGTTGGCTATCCCCATCTCGCCTGTACCGAATATCCTGTATCCTTTTTTTGCATATTCTTCTGCCAGCCCGATTCCGACATTCAGACATTTCCGCGCCTCGTCTTTTGTCATGGCAGGCCCTTTTCTTATGTTTTTTGTGCCTTTCATGACTTTTTTTGAAACAAACGCGCTGTTTGCGACGCTGCCGAAATCATGATCCACTCCGATATCCACAACTATGACATCCGCACCGGCATGACGAGCAAGCACATTGATCCCGGCTCCGCTGTTAAGGAAATTAAAGACCATCTGCCCGGTAACCTCTTTGGGAAATGCCGACACACCTTCATCCGCAACACCGTGATCCCCCGCAAATGTAAAAACAGCTTTTTTATCAATCTCAGGCATGGGGTCTTCTGTAATCGCAACCAGCCTCTTTGCAAACTCCTCGAGCCGTCCCAGACTGCCCTGAGGTTTTGTAAGATTATCAAGGCGCTGCTGTGCCTGAGCAATAAGATTGCCGTTGACTGAATTTACCTTTGATACAATTGTTTCCAATTCCATCTTCTCCTCCTTTGTTATATAGTTCAATCTGTTCAAACCATCATAGTTAAAACTGCCTGCCCTGTGCCTTTGTGGTACATGGGCTTGAACGCCTGCCCCGTGGTTCAAGTTCTACTTGTGCCGTTCTACGGTAAAGAACTTTGCGGGGGGTTCTACTTTATTTTTAAAGGTATCCCCGCCGTAACCAGGTAAACCTCATCTGCCGTCTCAGCGACTTTCTGATTTAACAGACCTGCCCAGTCCCTGAATTCTCTCGCCAGTTCATTCTCAGGCACAATACCCATACCTACCTCGTTGGAAACGATAAAGATTAACGATTGACCCGTAGGCTTCGCACGAGGCCCGCTGCTTCGCCTCGAGGCGAGCGAGCGATTGACGATTGACGATTTTTTAAAAGATTCCAATTCCTCTATAAATTCCTGGATATTTTTTTCCGTGTCCTGCTTGTCGTAGCGAAGCGGAGATCCCGACTCTTCGGGGCCCGCCGGTTTGTTCTTGCCCGCCGGTTTGTTCTTGCCTGCCAGTTTGTTTGGCATGGTGGAGGGTGATCTGATCAATATATTGGAGAGCCAGATAGTCAGACAGTCGATTATTACTACGCTGTATTTGTCCTTTATACCTGACAGGACAGAGGAGATTTTTAACGGTTCTTCATATAAGTCCCAATCACTCTCGCGGTCTTCCTTATGTTTTTCGATACGCTCTTTCATCTCATCGTCAAGCGCCTCTGCTGTAGCTACGTACGCCTTCTTACCATTGATTTTAGACGCCTCATTAAGGGCAAACGAACTTTTGCCGCTCCTTGCTCCGCCTGTTAGAAAAATAATTTTCCCTTTCATTAAATTACCCTGAATTCCTGAAAATATTTAATAATGGATATACATTACGCCAGAGTCCAGTTTATTGATCTCAACGTCAACATCAAACGCCTGCTTCAGTAAAACTTTTGTTAACACTTTATCAGGACTTCCAGCGCCAAGGACCTGCCCCCGCCTGATAAGTATTATCTCTTCAAACTGTAAGGCCACGTTTATGTCGTGAAGCGCCATAACAACAGAGATATCTCTGTCTTCCTTTAATCCTCTCAGCAGTCTGATAAGTTCGATCTGATACTTTATATCAAGGTTTGCAAGGGGCTCATCGAGCAGCAGCAGGCCGGCTCCCTGCAGCAGCGTCATTGCAATATAGACTCTTCTTTTCTCACCACCGCTAAGATTTGTTATTAACGATTCTGACTTGTCGGTAAGCCCTACCATTCCGATTGCCTTATCGACGGTCAATGCCGGGGAGACATCGTATGGATACAACCCCATGCTCACAAGCTCTCTAACATTAAACGGGACATTCATATCCATAATTTGAGGCAGATAGCTCAGCAGTTTTGCCCTGTCTTTGTTTTTGTAACCCTGAATCGACTTTCCCCAAAGGGCAACTTCCCCTGTTAAGGGCGGCAGTATTCCGCTTGCCAGCTTAAGCAGAGTTGATTTACCCGATCCGTTAGCGCCCAGCAGGCCTATGAACCCCCCGTTCCTCACGGAAAAGGATATGTCATCGACAAACGACGTGCCTTTGTCGTAGGAAAAACCCACTTTTTTGAATGCAAGAATCGTATTTTTAGATGCTGAGGACATCTTTCCTCCTGAGCAAATATAAAAAATACGGCGCGCCTATTATTGCTGTTACAATGCCTGCCGGAAGTTCCATAGGCGATAAGACTGATTTCCCGACAAGGTCTGCTATGCACAAAAGCATTCCGCCCCCCAACGCAGATACCGGGATAAGAACTCTGCTGTCAGAACCGATAAGAAACCTTCCTATATGCGGTATCAGAAGCCCTATAAAACCTACCATACCTCCAAGAGATACAGACGCGGCCGTCATCAGTCCGACCGATACAAAAAGGATAAATCTTTCCCTCTTGGGTGAAAAACCGAGACTGTGCGAAAGTTCGTCTCCCAGGATCAGCGCGTTGAGAGCCTTTGAGCGGGAAATAGAGATAGCAAACCCAATCGCTATGAAAACAAATCCGTAAGGGATAACAGACCAGTCCGCTATAGACAGGTCTCCAAAGATCCAAAGTGTTGCGCGCCTTAAACCCTCATCACTTGAAATACTCATGATTAACATCAGCATTGCCGAAAACAAAAAACCCAGACCAACACCGGCGAGAAGAAGCCTCTCAGGCCAGAAGCCTCCCCTTTTCCAGCCCAATGCCCCTACAAAAATACCTGTAATTAATGCGCCTGTAAATGCAAGCAGGGGCACTGTCATAATTCCCAAAAAGGTGAATCCCGCAATAATCCCGACTACAGCTGTCAGCGCGGCACCACTGGATATCCCGAGGATATACGGGTCGGCAAGCGGGTTTCTCAATATCCCCTGAAGCACAGCACCTGACGCGCCCAGGGCCATACCCATAAGAACTGAGATTATGATCCTTGGAAGCCTTATTGAAATCAGTATTTCCTTTTCCATTCCATTAATACTGAAAGGGTTAATAAATTTCGGGCCGATAAACAATGCAGTCATAAACACTGCCAGGGCGGCAATAAATATAATAAGAAGTTTCAGTTTCATATTCATAACATATCAATGATTATCTGTGTTACTTACAAGATGTCCTTCCAGTTCCTCAAGGCCATCTATAACCCTTGGGCCAAGTCTGTAGAGGTTATCACTGACAAAGAACACTTTGTTGTTTTTAATCGCCGGCACACTGGTAAGTCTTTTCAACAATTTTTTGGATATCTTGTCCATTCCTTTTCCCCTGCCGAAAAAAATAATATCAGGCGACCGGCGTATTATTTCCTCAATCGAGTACTTCGGGTATCTGCTTTTTGTATCTTCCGCTATATTGATACCGCCCAGCAGGCTTATTGCATCATTGACCGCAGTTCCCGGGCCGGCCACTATTAGCGGTTCGGGCCAGACTACGAAGAGCACTTTTTCCCTGACCTCTGAACCCTGTGCAGCCTCAAAACGTACTTTACGGCCGGCTTCAAATCTGTCCATTGCCCTTTCAATATTAAGTGCCAGGGCATTAAATTTATCTTTTTCATCAAGCTCAATTCCCAGCTTCTTTATACCGTCGGGAAGTTCAGACAGTCTGCGAGACCTAAATACATAAGTTCTTATATTCAGTGAATGAAGCCTCTGCTCAAACTCCTTTGGATTACCGTCAGTTGTCATGATGACAATGTCCGGCTGCAGTGTCACAACTGCTTCAAGCGAAGGATTTGACATACCGCCTATACCGGGTTTTTCTTTTGCCTTCTCAGGATAATCACAATAAGTTGTGACACCCGCGATCTTATCTTCAAGACCCGCGGCAAAAAGTATCTCTGTTATGCTCGGTGCGAGGGATATGATACGCGCAGGCGCCTCGGCAAAGGAAAAATTGACAATTGACAAGTGGCAAGTGAAAAGTGAAAAAATCAGAATATATACTTTTAACTTAAAACTTCCAACTTTTAACTTTTTTTTCATAAAAAACCCCAGCCTTCGTAATAAAAGCTGGGGATAAAAGCCGGGGTCTCTGACCAAAAACCTTTACCCTCACAACCTCGTACCGCGAAGGCCTGTCAGTGAGGTAATGTTCAGGTTGGTCTTCTGACTTTCCCGGCCTCTATCAGCCTTCCCACCCCGAAGCTTCAGGACAGTGGCACGAACTTTGTAGAGGTTTTTATTCCAATTGTCTGGAACGGGATTACAGCGGCGGGTCCGCTCCCGTTTCTCACGGGATTCCTCTTTAAGCCCACATAGGGCACCTGAACAATCCAGAACGATTATAACTTATTAGCTTTGTGAAATGTCAAGACAGGGATTTGATCATGGATTTAAGGATAAGCAACAAAAACTCCCGGCTTTTTAGCGCTTCCTGAGAAGATCCCATGATGCTAAACCATACGGGGGGTCGCTATTTGATTACCGCCTTTACGTTTGGCAGAATACAGCATTTCGTCAGCAGCACTGACGATCAGGTCTTCTGAATCACCGTTCTCGGGGAACTCGGCAACACCCACACTCAGAGTGAGATTAACTTTCTTTCCGGGGGCTACATGGATCGTATGTGCCTCCACTACACTGCGAATTCTCTCTGCAGTCTTAATGGCATTAGGCAGAGAAGTTTCAGGCAGAATAATCGCGAACTCGTCTCCTCCATATCTGGCAACCTGATCCTCGGGACGTACTTCCTTTCTTATTAAGGTAGCTACCGTTGTCAGAGCCCTGTCTCCCGCAGGGTGGCCGTATATATCATTAACATCCTTGAAAAGATCAAGGTCAATAAGAACAACGGAAAAAATATGGTTATAGCGGGAGGAACGGTTTATCTCTGCTTTAAGAAGCCTGTAAAACTCGCGGTGGTTGAACAGGTCCGTCAGGTCATCCCGGATTGCCAGTTCTCTTAACGCGGCCTGACTGTTTTCCAGTCTGGCTGCCATAAGATTGAACGCTTTGGCAAGCCTTCCCACTTCGTCTTTAGTATCAAGCGGAACTCGGCAGGCAAGGTCGCCTTCAGAAAGATGTTCAGTGGCTTTTTCAAGAATTCCCAGCGGGAAAAGGAGCGAGCGGGTAAGCAATATACTGACAGAGATCGCAATTCCAAGTCCTACTATAAAAATAGCGGTTATAACAATAACTACTCTTCTCTCGATAATTCCGGCATACTCTAACAGATCATTCATCTCCCCCATGGTAATTTCATGGCTCTGTCCGAGAATTTCGATTGACTGCTCAGTATAGCTGTCAAGGAGTTCCATTCTCTCTGTAAAGGACTGAACCCCCTTAGAATTGGAACCGGCTAATATTGATTGACTTATGTTTTTACCGGCTTCCCATTTTAACCGGGCCTCAAGAACACTCTTGTGTTCCTCCTTTAAGCCATAAGGAGCCCTCAGGGCTTTTTCAAAACTCTCATCAACCTGCCTGCTTATCTCAGCGTAATGCTCCCGTTCAGAGGGTTTGCCGTGCATAATATAATCGCGCACCGGCATCGTCGACCTGAGTATTAATGTCTGTAAATTTATAATGGGATAGAGTTCTTCAACAACCTCTTCAATAACCTCATCAAGGGCGTCTGTTACGGCATCAAAAGACAGAATACCTCCGACGGAAAACACTAACAGGGGAATAAACATAACCACAAGGCTTATGATGAACCTTGTCCGCAGGGAAGTCTGCATCATGGCCTGATGAATTTTTATATTTAAAAATTTTTCTAACATACTTATTCCGCAAGTTTATATGCAGTCCTCATGATTTACTTAAATCCATAATCCTTCCACCTCTCTGAAACAAGTTTCTTAATATCCCCGGACATGAATAATTCCCCGGGCCAATCACGCATCATACCTTCTTCTTTTGACTTTCTTGTGGCATCAATACCCATCTTTGAACCGTATCTGGGCCAGCTTGCAGAATGGTCAAGGTCATCAACTGGTCCTTCGGCAAT
>VAPC010202668.1_pt1 | contig 13296 bp, 6 predicted proteins | sample 3395121 | NCBI WGS metagenome assembly VAPC01 (sample SAMN08290434, study PRJNA428436) | hydrothermal vent metagenome | isolation source: Deep-sea hydrothermal vent chimney | place: Indian Ocean: Southwest Indian Ridge | depth 1711 m m
AAAGACAAGATAATGTCAGACGGTGTTATTGAAGATAAAGGAATTCACATAACAAGCGATAGAGATATTTCGGTTATTTTTCATACTCCATTGCAGGCAGATTATGCAGATGACAGCTACCTTGCTCTTCCTACGAATATCCTTGGCACAGAATACTATTTTTTGAGTTACACAGCATGGGGGCGTTTTTATCCTTCCCTGTATTTAATAGTTTCACCTGAAGACAATACTAATGTTGAGATAAACGGGTCTTTGATAAACCTGAACAAAGGTCAGACCTATCAGGTTAAACAGGATGCGGTTGACCACTCAGGAACGCATATAAGAAGTGATAAACCAATTGTTTTCATCGCCGGTACAAAATGCAGCAATATAACGACGGTTCCGTTTATGCGTGCGTGTGACTCACTGCTTGAAGAGATGCTGCCTGTTTCTCTATTGGGCACAGATTATTTTACAGCGCCCCTTTATTCGCCTGGAAGTACTGATGTGTTCAGGATTCTGGCTGTAGAAGATAACACGGAGGTGAAAATAAAAGACAGATATAATGAAGAAACCATATCCCTGAATGCAGCTGAATGGACAGAGTATGAAAGAGAGACAGAAACACATATTATAAGTAACAAACCTGTAATGGTTGCCCAGTTTGCAAAGGGGAAAGATGCTGCTACAGTGGGCGACCCTTTCCAAATGACAATAATCCCTACGGACAAACTCAAAACAGAATACAGATTTTATACCTATTTTGCTTATCTTGAGGGCAACTATCTTACAGTCATAGCGCCGGAATCTGAAACAACGGTTAAACTTGACGGCGGTGTTTTAAATACTGAATGGTTACCTTTACCGGATAAAGGAACCTTTTTAGTAATGTCCGTTACTGAGGGGGAACATGTGATTACCGCAGATAAACCTGTGGCAGTCTATTCTCATGGGTATAAGAATTATGGTTCGTATGGATACCCTGCCGGATTTTCTATCCCGATTAGTAATCTTAAGTTAGACAATTTGGCTATAACGCCTTCTTTCCTGACAGAAGGACAACTTGCAGAGATATCTGCTTCAGTAACAAATGAAAGCAATAAATCGTTAGAGGGTGTTTTAGTAAGGGCATATAATGGAGACCCTTTAAATGGAGGGATTCAGATAGGAAAAGATGTTTACTTTGATATAGTCTATCCAAAAGAGTCGAAGACAGTTCAGTTTACGTGGGATACATACGGCTACAGAGGGACAAACAATATCTATATTATTGCAGATCCCTTAGATACCATTAAAGAGTCAAACGAAGCTGACAATACAGTGATGATAACTGTAGAGATTACAGCGCCATTAAAACCTGACCCAACAGTAACAGAAGCAGACATTGCTCTTTCTCAACAGATTGTTAATGAAGGTGATATTGTTACTCTCTCCGCTACAATAAAAAACAGAGGTTCAGATGTTAGCAACATACCTGTCAGCCTCTATCTTGGGAACCCTGACAATGGGGGTTTACTCTTGGAAAGTACGACAATAAAGCAGATACTTACTCTCCACAGTGAAATCACACTTGATTTTACTCTTGATACTATTGGTGTTATGGATGTCAGTGACCTCTATATTGTTATTGACCCAGAAAATATTATTGATGAACTTATTGAGGACAATAATATAGCAGTTAAACAGCTTAGGGTTAATCGAAACAAGCTTTTTCTGGATGTTGTAACAGACAAGGCCCAGTATCAGGCGCAATCTGATGTAGGGATTAATGTGTATATAAAGAACGAAAGTATACTTCCCTGGTCAGGTACAGGAAACGTTTACATAAAAGACACTTCAGGAAATCAGATTGCCCATGTAGCAACATTTACAGTAAATGATATTAAACCTTTAGGGATAGAAGGCTGGAAATACAGAGCGCCAATAACAATCACTAAATCAACGGACATGAAGGACGCCATTGCCCTTACATATATAAACTTCAATGACCTGTTTTTATCTTCAGGTTTAACAGATAAGACAATCGATATCAACTCTGTCAGGGTTCTTGAATTTGATAGCGCAGGCAATTTTATAGGAGAAAAGAAGGCAAGATTTGACAAAGACAATGGATTTGATATAGTAACTAACCCATCAGGCAGACTTCTCTGGCTTATAGACGGTACAACGCCTGCGAACAATACAAGATACTTCTATTTATATTTTGATGCAACAGAAAACGGGCCAAAACCACTTTCTGTAAATACAGATATTCCTGAGAAGGGAAGGCTTATAGCCTTCTCAGGTTACGTGGGCGATTTCTATACAGTAACGAGCAATGGTGACGGAACATTTGGGGACGACGCGCTTGTTGATAATATATCTGTATCCATGTTAAATGGAATTGTGCTTAAAGATTTTAATAATGACAGCTTTCCTGACATAATATCAGGTGATGGCTATGGCAATATCTATTATTATCAAAATAAAGCAGACGGAACAGACACTTTCCTGCCAAAAGAAACAATAGGGAATATAGAATCCGGCACCAGACTGCAAGCTATAACCTCAGCGGATTACAATAATGACGGAAATCAGGATTTTATCCTGAATATGTTGTACTTCGACCTTTATCTCTTTTTAGGAAACGGTGATGGTACGTTTAACCAATCTAAAATGACTGATAATACGGACGTGTATTTTAGAGGAAAGGCATCTGCTGACTTTGATAAGGATGGTAATATTGACCTTGTAGTTGGGAACCTTTTTGGCGTAGTTTCGATTTATTATGGAAATGGTAACGGGACATTTGAAAAGCCTGTGGACATAGGAGATATTGGAAGAAACTTGTATGGAGTAGCTGCAGCAGATTTTGATAATGATGGGTATACAGACATAATTGCAAATGATGATTATCAAGGCAATGGCTATATTCTCAGAGGGATGGCAGGAAGAGACTTTAAACCTGTGGAAAATGTGCCTTCCCTTAAAACAAGCCAAAGGACTGCCTATGATGCTGCTGATTTCAATGGAGACGGAAATCAAGATGTGATTGCAGCTCAGTACTATCCAAGTGAATTATTTTATTTTGAAGGAAATGGTAACGGAACATTCAAACTTCCTGTTAATATTCCAACAGATACTTATTACGCAACAGCTGTGAGTGCATCAAGAATCAACCCTGAAGTTATATCAACTATGGGTGTGCCTGAGAAGATAGAAAGCGCACTTTATCAGTTTACCTGGAACACTGGCAGTACCCTGTCTGGGAATTATAAGGTTCATGTCACTCTCTCAGAAGGACAAGGAGTTATAGTAGAAGACTATACATCTTTTGAAATACTTCCTGACATAAGAGTTGACTCAAAGGTTGTGACAGATAAGCTTTCCTATACTGCCAATGAGACTGTGACCGTAAGCAAAACCGTAACAAGCATGAGTAAAAACACTATCCTTGAGAATCTTACAGCCACAGTAACCATCACAGATAGCCAAGGAACAGAGTTTTACACAGAAACTAATGTTAAACCAGTTCTCACCCTTGGCCAGCTTACAGAGTCCAATACTTACTGGGATACAGGCCAGAATCCTCCGGGGACATATAATGCAACTCTTGAGGTTATATATAATGGAGAAGCACTGAGTACATCTTCAGCCGCTTTTGAGATAACAGATACACCTGTTGTAGGAAAGAATATTATAGGAAGCCTTACTGTGTCACCCGCCAGTGTAGAGTCAGGAGAGAGTGTAACCCTGGATTATAATGTAACAAACACCGGCAATAGTGATATCCCAGATATGACTGTACAGGTCTTAGTGGTAAACCCTGATACAGAGGATGTGCTCTCTACTTTCCAGCATCAGGTCTCTCTTTCTATAAATACCACAGCAACCTATATTGATGAGTATGTGACTAATGGGCTTGAGCCTGGCATTTACTTAACTATTTTACAGGTTCTTATAGCAGATGAAACGCTGAGTCTTGATAGTGCAGTCTTTGAGGTACTTCCTAAGGCAGGCCCTGAGTTAGAAATGACAAAGACAATCCCTGATGTAAAGAATGTTCTTGTCTGGCTGAACTACCTATGCATTAAAGACAGTGAACAGAAGGACTGTGTAGATCAGACACTTATAGAGAATGCATTGAATGAGGCAGGAGTATCTTATTATATAGTTCTTGATAAAAAAGACTTTCAAACTGAACTCAGAAATCCTTATTATACAGATTTTCTTATTCTTGGAGACCATAATCCAATGGAAGACCATTTTGCAGAAGAGCTAAGAGAACAGGTTTATTCTGGAAACGGGCTTATATCCTCTCTCTTCAACAGGCAAAACCTTGATGAAGAAGTCTTTGGAATAAAATTTACAGGATATCTTTCTGACAAAGACTATCCTATAGAGCTTATAGAGAGTGAGATATCCGGAGCAGAGACATTCCAGAGCTATGGAAGGGCATTAAAGGTTGAAGTCCTGAATCCTGAGGAAAACATTGGCTGGGTTGTTGAGACTTCAAAGAAAGGTATTAATAATTATCCGGGTATAATCAGGCACAATTATGGTCTTGGGGATGTCCTATTCTATGCCTTTGACCTGGGTTTAAGCAGCCAGAACTATACCCAGTTTAAGACCTTGCTCGAAAACTCCTTAAATCATATCCATAATCCTCTGGATACAAGTGCTTACTATTCTAATCAGCTCGTTCCTGTTGAGATTAAAATCAAAAATCTCGGCGATGCCTTTGACCTCAGGATAACAGAGACATATCCGGCAGAACTCAGACTCTATAATCCGGTAACCAGACAGTGGATAACAGAAAACCCGTGGGTAATGGATATACACCTTGAACCTGATGAAACAGAGACAATCCTCTATTATGCCCTTGCACCTGACATTGCCGGCACGTATACACTTCAGACAGAGGTGGGTTATCTTGAAGGTGAAACCTATAATTTTTATCAGAATCTTAGTCTGGATATTACTATTGATAAGAATGCCGATGATATGGCAGGCGACGTTATTAGTGCTTTAAATGCTCTTTCAGTATCAGGGAGTGAAAAGAGTAAGCGTAATAATGCAGTAAAGGACATAAATAATGTTCTAAATAGAACTATAGATTCAGAAAAGGATGTTGAAAAGAACATTAAAGATATAAGAAAGGCAATTAATTCCCTGCTTTTTATTACAACTGCTGATGTATCTGACATTAGATTAATGATGGATGACCTTCTCAAAATATGGGAAAGCAGATATTATTATTTCACACTTTATTAATACCTGCTTATTGCATAGAGATTGTGTTTGAAGTTAAGAGTTCTGCTATAGGCAGCGTCTTCGAAGGATTCGCCAAGGCGAACTAACAGAGTCTACTTTACTGCTTCAATCTTTACTGCACTAATCGCAGAATCGCCGTTTGAGGGTATGCGAATAAGCGAATTGATATTTGCATAAGGGAAATGTGCAGGCACAAATACTGTACCCTCAGGAACATCTTCAGAGAGCCAGGCTTTTAGATATACTGTCCCCAGCTTTGAGCTTACCTTGATATGGCTGTTGTCCATGATGCTGTATTTCTTGGCGTCTTCCTCATTTATTTCAAGTAGAGCCTCAGAGACAACAAGGTCAAGTGATTTAGACCTTGTTGTCATGCTGCCTGAGTGCTGGAGTATATCTCTGACAACAAGGTTTAGCGGGAACTCTGAATCAGGCTCCTCAACTTGCAGCGTATATTTAATGGGGCTGAAAATTCTCTTACCAATTGACGACTGACGATTGACGATTGACGATTGACGAAGATTTTTTATCTCATCAGTAATATCATGAAGATTTCTGACGCCCAGGTCTTTTCCAATTGACAGTGCGAGGTTTCTCAATATCTGCCAGTCTGGCAGTGACTGGCCGGCTGGATCAACAGTTTTGTATACCTTCTGTGTAATCCCCTCGGCATTAGTGATAGAGCCGTCCTTTTCTGCCCAACTTGCAGCCGGCAGGACCACGTGGGCAAGTTTTGCAGTTTCTGTGAGCGCAATATCCTGTACAATCAGAAGGTCTAACGACTTTAACCTGTTGATTATCCTTGAGCTGTTAGGGAAGGTGATAACCGGGTCTTCTCCCATGATATAAAGGGAATTAAGCGGGACTTCTTCATTGTAGAGCATGTCTAAGATACCTTTTCCCGGTGATTGTGTAAGGGGCCTTACTCCTGCTTTATAAAGACCGTAGGTGTTTGAGTACTCTGCTGGAATTTGGAGTGCCTGAACATCGTCACCAAGCAGAATAACCAGATTTGCAGCAGCCAGCACTGTGTCTAAACCTTTGGTATTTTCTGAGACACCGAGCGAAAGAGAAAGCATTCTGCTTTTAGCCCTGGCAAATGTTTCTGCAGTAGTGATAAGCTCTTCTTTGGTTATCCCGGTAATCTCAGAAACTTTCTCAGGTGTGTAATCTTTTAATATTTGTTGAAACGATGAGAACCCTGAAATCCCGGATACAGCATCTTTATCAAAAATGCCCTTGTCTATTATTATTTTCATTATTCCATTTAAAAATGCGACACTTGTTCCGTGTCTCATCTCAAGCCACTGTGAGCTGTGTCTTGATAACTTTGTCTGTCTTGAATCTGCAACAATAAGCTGTGAACCTTCTCTTTTTGCCTGGAGAATGTTAAGCCCAAAAACAGGGTGAGTTATACTCAGGTCTGATTCAAGGATTAAGATGACTTCTTTACCGAGCGGAAATTTCAGGTCTATAGAGTGGTTTTTTTGGCCAAATGCCGTTTCCCATGCCTTCTCAACAGCGGCATAGCCAAAGGCAGCAGATGAGTCAATATTATCAGAGCCAATAATATTTCTCATGAATTTCTGCAGGATGTAGTTTTCTTCATTGGTACATCTTGGTGAGCCAATTGCTCCTACTGAGTCTGGCCCGTGAGCTTTTATAATAACCTGAAGGTTTTTGGCAATATAGGTTAATGCCTCATCCCATGATACACTTTTAAATTCATCACCCTTTTTTATGAGGGGTGTTTTGAGACGATTTTCACTGTATATGTAATCAAAACCAAATCTGCCTCTTCCGCACAGATTTCCTTCGCTGACGCCTGAGTCTTCTTTTCCCCTTGACCTCAGAATCTGTCCTTCTCTTATGCCTAAGGTGAGCGTGCAGCCACAACCGCAGAATGGACATATTGTGTCTTTTTCTTCAAGAAACCATGCACGTGCCTTGAATTTAGAAGGCTTGCTCAGGAGAGCTCCTGTCGGGCAGATGTCAATGCACTGACCACAATAATCACACTCAAGTATTTCACCAAAGGCAGGTTGCACCACTGTGTTGAATCCTCTGCCGATTAAACCCAGGGCTCCTCTGCCCTGATGTTCTGAACATAGCCTTACACATTTACCGCAGAGGATGCATCGGTTGGATGTAAGCTCTATTAATGGTCCCCTGACATCAGGCGGCGCCTCTTTTCTGTGCCTTATAAATCTGCCTTCAGGTTTGCCATATTCATACGCTAAGTCCTGAAGGTCGCACTCGCCTGCTTTGTCACACACAGGACAGTCAAGAGGATGGTGAATTAAAAGAAGCTCTAATACTGTCTGGCGAAGCTTCCTTAATTTAGGCGTATCTGTCTTTATTATCATTCCATCTTCAGCAGGGCTTGAACATGCAGCAAAAAGCCGTCTCTGACCTTCTACCTCAACAAGGCACATTCTGCAGGACCCATATGGCTTGAGCCTTTTGTCATAGCAGAAATTAGATATCTTTATACTATTTTTCAGTGCAGCCTGAAGAATGGTGCTGCCCTTTTCTGCTTTAATTTTTTTGTCATTTATGGTCAGCTCTATCATAGTCTCTCACTCCCGGCAAAATGTTCTTTCTTTTTATATCAGACATCACAGGATGTCTACGATTTTGGCGCCGCGGTTTCTACAATTTCACCTTCACGGGCAGAAGCAGGCAGTACCTTTATCGAGCCAAACTTGCAGGCATCATAACAGCTCCTGCAGTGAATACATGCTTCCTGAATAATCTTATGGGGCTTTTTCTTCTCGCCGATAATAGCATTTGAAGGGCATCCCCTCAGGCAGGCGCCGCATCCTTTACAGAGCTTCTCATCTACAAAAAATGTGCAGAGGTCACTGCAGACACCAGCCTTACACCAGCGGTCCTTTATGTGTGATTCGTATTCATGCCTGAAATATTTTATGGTGGTCAATACAGGGTTTGGAGCTGTCTGACCAAGACCACACAAAGATGTTGCAATAATGTCCGGGGCAATGTCCTGGAGAGTCTCTATATCACCCGCTTTGCCGCGGCCCTCAGTGATATCAATGAGCATATCGTGCATTACTTTTGTACCAATCCTGCATGGTGGACACTTGCCGCAGGATTCGTCAGCAGTAAAATCAAGGAAGAATTTTGCTGTGCTTACCATACAGGTATCTTCATCCATAACAACCATACCGCCTGAACCCATGATAGCGCCTGTTTTAACAATATCCTCGTAAGTGACCGGTATATCAAGCAGATTTTCGGGGATACAGCCGCCTGACGGTCCTCCCATCTGTACGGCCTTGAACTTTTTCTTTTTCTTGCTCATCCCGCCGCCGATATCATAGATTATTCTTTTAAGCGGGGTTCCCATCGGCACTTCGACAAGGCCGACATTTTTTATAGAACCTGTAATTGCAAATACCTTTGTCCCGGGACTCTTCTCTGTACCTAAAGCCCTGTACCACTCAGCGCCATTTAGAATAATCGGAGGTATCTGTGCCAGGGTCTCAACATTGTTCAGAACCGATGGCTTGTCCCAGAGTCCTTTGTGGGCAGGAAAGGGCGGTCGGGGTCTTGGCATACCGCGTTTTCCTTCAATAGAACGCATAAGGGCTGTTTCTTCTCCGCATACGAATGCGCCTGCTCCCTGGTATATCTCAAGATCAAAATTGAAACTACTGTCAAGAATGTTTTCCCCGAGCAGTCCTGACTCGAGACATGCATCTATAGCTATCTGGAGACGTTTTACAGCAAGTGGGTATTCAGCCCTTACGTATATTATTCCTTTGCTTGCGCCAATGGCTTTTGCACCTATCATCATCCCTTCGATTACTGAATGCGGGTCTGCTTCCATGACTGACCTGTCCATAAAGGCTCCAGGGTCTCCTTCATCCCCGTTACACAGCATATATTTCAGGTCTGCCTTTGACTTTGAGGCAAATTCCCATTTTAAACCAGTTGGAAACCCTGCACCGCCGCGTCCTCTGAGGCCTGAGTCTTTTACAACCTTTATTATTTCTTCTGAGGTCATCTTAAGGGCTGTGGCAGCAGCCATGTACCCGTCTCTTGCAATGTATTCATCAAGGATTTCAGGATCTATAAGCCCTTTATTCCTGAGAACCCTGAGCACCTGATGTTTGAAGAAAGGTATGTCATTCATCAAGGGGATAGCCAGTTTCTTCTCTGGCTCTTTGAACATTAATTTCTCGTAAGGTCTTCCTTTTAAGAAATGTTCTTCAACTAACTTCGGGATTTCTTCCACGGTCAATTTCTGGTAAAAGATTTCTTCAGGGTAAACCAGCATGACAGGACCTTCGGCACAGAAACCATTACAACCTGTGAGAACTAATTTTATTTCATCAGCAAGCCCCCTCTTTTTCAGTTCTTCTTCTAAGGCAGTTTTTACCTTTGGAGTTCCGCATGCAACACAACCAGTTCCCGCACACATCAATAAATTTGCACGATATTTTTCCATATTTTTCCCTTAAAATCCAAAAATTAAAGCAGTATTCATTTTTTTAGCTTTTAGTCCAATAACGAATAACGAGCAACTGATAACTGTATTTCAATATGTTGTTTCACTTCCAATGACTAATGCGAATTTTTCTACGGGATTGCCGTTTACAACGTGTTCCTTGAATATTTCTTTAATCTTTTCCTCTGTCAGGTCGCCGTATTTTACAGGTGGTTTACCTAGTATCTCTATTGTTACCATAGGTTCACGGGCGCAGAGGCCGGCACATCCTGATGTTGTAACGATTACATCTTCGATATTTGCCTGTGCTATTTCATCCATTATGGCAGTCATAATATTCCTTGCACCTGCAGCAATTCCGCACGTACCCATATGAACTGTGACTTTTGCCCTGTAGCCGCCTTCTCTGAGGGTAAAGGTTGCATGTTGTTTTTCCTTTATTTTTTTTAAGTCATCAATTGTTAATCTTGCCATGTTGTATCCCCTTTTTTAATACTGGTTAAGGATATCCGTTACTTTTTTCGGACTTATTGTGCCAAACGTTTCATCGTCTATAACCATAACAGGCGCCAATCCACAAGCACCGAGACAGCGGACAGTTTCCAGAGAGAATTTTTTGTCTTCCGTTACATCGCCAACATCTATCTTTAAATGTTCTTTGATTTTGGCTATGGTCTTTTCAACTCTCTTCACATAGCAGGCAGTACCGAGGCATACTCTGATGTTGTGGTCGCCCCTTGGCTTCATTGTAAAGAATGAGTAGAATGAGACAATGCTGTGAATCTCAGCTGCAGAAATATTTAAGCCCCTTGCTATACGTTTCTGCACAACGGGAGGAAGATAGCCTACTATCTCCTGGCAGCGCTGCAGCACAGGTATTGAATTACCCGGTTTATTTCTGAATTGAGTTATAACGCTGTCTATTTCATTAAGCATTGAGGGAGGAAATTCTTTTTTGGGTTTTTCCTCAACCAGAGCCTTTTTCTTTATCCACTGTACAGCCCTGTTTGTTACGTCTGTCAGAACTGCTGGAGTAAAGGGTTTTGGCACATAGTCGATAATACCTAATTCAAGGGCCTCTTTTATGGTGTCCTGTGATGGATACCCTGTTATTATTACTACTCCTATATCCGGTCTCTCCTGCTTCAGCCATCTTATCAGGGTAATTCCGTCCATCTCTGGCATTTTAAGGTCAGTAAGAACAAGGTCATATGAATTTTGCTCCATTTTTAATATTGCCTCTTTTCCACTTGAAGCCCCCTCGATATCATAGCCTTCAGCCGAAAGTACCATCTCAGCGCTCCTGATTACTATACGCTCATCATCCACAACTAAGATTTTGATATCATCTGCCATGCCTTCCCCTTAATTTATTAGCATTGAATTCTGATAAATTCAGTTGATACGTTATTCGTTATTCGAACAACTCTACGAGTCGTAGACTGATAACTTATAACGAGTTTCGCGGTCTGGTTGAATCCCTGCCTACCGGTCTACGACTCATAGAGAAGGCAGGCCCGTACCCTTTAAAGCCTTTACCGTTCCTGGTATTTTATTTTTTTTAAAGAAATTAGATTTCAGATTTATTCTGTAATTAAAGGGAATACCTTTGCCAACCATAACAGCCAGCCTTCAGAGAGATGATCACTTATTAAAGCTGCCATAACATCATTGGCTTTTGTGTTAATTTCCCTGAGATCTGCATTCATAGGGGACAAAAGGTCATTGCTCTGGCCTGCACTTGTAAAAATCCTTGCAAAGGGTTCGCCAGCGTTGAGTTTTTTTATGTTTTTTATAAACTCAACGTACATGAGATTGCCGGTTAAAAACCAGTATCTAAGGTCACATCCTATTTCCCATAATTCGTTCTTGGCTGGTCGGGCCCACGTGCCTTCCTTATAAAAGATAACAGGGTTTTCTTTATCCCGCAAAGGAACAACATAGTCTCTAAATTCGTCAATAAAAGCCTTTCTGAGTATCCATCCCCTCTTATCAAAAACCTTTTTTGCAACATTAAGCATGAAATCAGGGGTAAAGGGCTTTTCAATGTATTGTTGTGCTCCAAGCCTTGTTGATTCTTTGGCATCTTCAAGTGTGGGATAGCCTGTGATGATGACTACATCTGTTTGAGGCTTTATAATGCGAGCTTCTTTTAAAACAGTCATCCCGCTTATATCAGGGAGTCTTACATCGGAAATAAGCAGGTCAAAATCTTCCTTGGTTAATTTATTGAGGGCATCTTCTCCTTTTTCGACTGTAGATATGTTGTAACCTTCAGCACCAAGAATCCTTTTACAGCTCAGTGTTACAACAGGATCATCATCCAGTACCAGAATTTTCCCTTTTTTCTTTTCCATATGTTGTCCCCTTTTGAGTTAAGCGCGGTAATTTAAAACTAAGTTTTTTGTCCTTTTAATATTTTAACATAAAACTTTTGGTATCATTTAGCCATTTACTTATACCATCTTTAATAAATTTTATTGCCTTGGGACTGTTTATCGGGATACCCTCCAGATGTCTCTTGATTTCAGCTGTATCGAGACGGTAAGTATGTTCGTTTCTTCTATGTTCAAACACAAAATCTACCCCGGGGCTTGAAGCAATCAGCACTATGAGGGTCTTCTCAATATCGCCAAGCGGCTTTCTGTCAATATGATTATGCTGGAAATCAGCAGTGATAGTTGTACCCGTCCCTTTTTTTGATACTATAGAAATGTTCCCGTTACTTTCTCTGGCTGCCTGAGCAAGTAATGGTACGCCCAGTCCTACCCGTCGGGTGGTTTTTGTTGTAAAGAAAGGGTCAAATGCGATTTTTATTGCATCCTCATCCATGCCTCTGCCGTTATCAGCTATTTCTATAAGAAGAAGATTTTTTTTAATATCTTCAATGATTTTTATCTGGATTTTATTAGCTCCAGCCCTTATTGAGTTTTCTGCGATGTCAAGTATATGTAATGATAAATCTTCCATGCTTTAATTAACACCGTTCAAGCCGTTTAAGCAGTTTAAGCTGTTCAAACCGTTTGAACTGATTGAACATTTGAACTGATTGAACTTTAGTTTTACTCCCATTCCACTTTTCTGCCATCAATGTTTTTAATGGCAGAAGTCATTTCAGCTATTGTAGGTTCGTTTATGAAAAAACTTGTTGTCCTTTTACCTATATTTTCTAAGTTGTGAGCGTCAGAAGAAGAGAACCATGTAAAAAAATTGTAATCCTTGAATAAATGTTCGGCTGTTTCTTTGTCTATCAGGGGAGATATCTCTAATGCGTCAAACTTTAAATCCTCAGGTATAAAACCCAGCTGAGAGATTATACTGAAGGCGTCCCTGTCAATGTGGGAGGCAATGGAGAGTCCTCCGAGAGAATGAATAATGTTTACAATATCATTAGAAGGTAAGGTTGTTGCAGCTATCAGCAGCCGTCTGTTAAAACTTAAAACCTTGTCCTTTTCGTTAACCACTATCTGATCCCCAAATCGCATCGTATCATTTTTACCTGGCAGCAGATTTTCATATACTACCGACTGCAGGTTCATCGCACCTTCTATATCATCAAAAATAGCCAGGATATGTGCTTCTTCAGC
>VAPC010158851.1_pt1 | contig 13290 bp, 9 predicted proteins | sample 3395121 | NCBI WGS metagenome assembly VAPC01 (sample SAMN08290434, study PRJNA428436) | hydrothermal vent metagenome | isolation source: Deep-sea hydrothermal vent chimney | place: Indian Ocean: Southwest Indian Ridge | depth 1711 m m
TGATTGCACCGATCGCCATGGAAGACGGATTGAGATTTGCAATTCGCGAGGGTGGCCGTACCGTCGGCGCCGGCGTGGTAGCAAAGGTTATTGAATAGCAAGAAACGTCGTAAGAGCCCGCCGTGCGGGCGACTTCGGAGGTAGGTAATACTAGGCCAGTAGCTCAATTGGCAGAGCGGCGGTCTCCAAAACCGCAGGTTGGGGGTTCGATTCCCTCCTGGCCTGCCAATCGGCCTATAGAAACGAAATGAACACACAAACTGAAACAAGCGAAAGCGGCGTCCTCGACATCATCAAGCTACTGCTAGCGACAGGGTTGCTCGTGGGCGGCCTTTACGGCTTCTACTTTTTCGAGAACGATCTCGCCTTGCCGCTCAGGGTGCTGATGGTTCTCGGTGGCACTGGCGTTGGCATTGCGGTTGCGATGACCAGTGCGCAGGGCCACCGGCTTCGGCATTTCGTCCAGGGATCGCGTGTTGAGATTCGCAAGGTTGTATGGCCGACGCGGCAGGAGACGACGCAAACGGCAATTGCCGTGTTCGTATTTACGATCATCATGGCCGTGTTTTTCTGGGCCTTGGACTCCGGGCTGTTATGGCTGACCCGGAGGCTGGTCGGCTAAGTGAAATCGGATACAACGGAGAATACGTCAGTGGCCTTACGGTGGTACATCGTTCACGCCTATTCGAACTTCGAGCATCGCGTCAAGAGCGCGCTTGAAGAGCGCATTGAGCGCATGGGGCTTGAGGACAAGTTTGGCGAAATTCTGGTACCGACCGAGGAAGTGGTCGAAATGCGGGAAGGTCAAAAGCGGCGGAGTGAGCGTAAGTTCTTTCCGGGCTACGTACTCGTGCAGATGGAAATGGATGATGAGACATGGCACCTCGTCAAAGAGGTGCCGAAAGTGCTCGGGTTCATTGGTGGATCCAGTGACCGACCGGCGCCGATCACAGAAAAGGAAGCGGACAATATTCTGCAACGCGTCAAGGAAGGCGTCGACAAGCCGCGGCCAAAAGTGCTGTTCGAACCGGGAGAAGTCGTTCGCGTAGTCGACGGACCGTTCAACGACTTCAGCGGAGTGGTTGAGCAGGTCAATTATGAGAAGTCGCGACTGCAGGTTGCGGTACAGATTTTGGGTCGATCCACTCCGGTTGAGTTGGACTTCGGTCAGGTAGAAAAGGGTTAAAGGATTTTTTTGGCAATGCACCGGCCGCTTCGCGCCAGTGATTGCCAGAAACGAAATGAGAGTCAGGCCGGCGACACCGGCGTTAGGAAAAAATCGGATCGCCCGCATGGCGGGCTCCAACAATTTACGAGGAGCTACGGGAAAGCCGTGGCGTCTGAACTCGGGAGATAGAAAAGATGGCAAAGAAAGTAGCTAGTTATATCAAGCTGCAGGTTCCGGCAGGCCAGGCGAATCCGTCGCCGCCCGTTGGCCCTGCGTTGGGCCAACACGGCGTCAACATCATGGAATTCTGCAAAGCATTTAACGCAGACACGCAGGGTGTTGAACCGGGCTTGCCTATTCCCGTGATTATTACGGTGTACAGCGATCGCAGCTTCACGTTCATTTCCAAGACCCCGCCTGCCGCAGTGCTGTTGTGCAAGGCCGCCGGCGTCAAGAAGGGTTCGGGTACGCCGAACACTGAAAAGGTCGGCAATGTGAATCGTCAGCAGCTCGAAGAGATTGCAACGACCAAAATGCCGGATCTCACCGCCGCTGACATGGACGCGGCGGTCCGCACTGTCGCGGGTACGGCCCGAAGCATGGGAATAACAGTCGAGGGAGTGAAGTAATGGCCGCCGATAGCAAGCGCAGGAAGGTTGCGCGCGAGAAAATCGATTCGGCGAGGGCGTACGTCGTCGATGACGCACTGTCGCTGGTCAAGGAATTTGCCACGGCGAAGTTTCCCGAGAGTATCGATGTATCGATTAACCTCGGCGTAGATCCGCGCAAATCCGATCAGGTCGTTCGCGGCTCGACCGTTCTTCCGAACGGCACGGGCAAAACTGTTCGGGTTGCCGTTTTTGCCCAGGGCGAGAACGCCGACAAGGCGACGGCTGCCGGTGCGGATATCGTCGGGTTTGAAGATCTCGCGGAGACGGTCAAGAGCGGCGAGCTCAATTTCGACGTTGTCATCGCGACGCCGGACGCTATGCGCGTTGTCGGACAGCTTGGCCAGATTCTGGGTCCGCGTGGCCTGATGCCGAACCCGAAAGTTGGCACGGTAACGGCGGACGTCACAGCAGCTGTGGTCAACGCCAAGTCTGGTCAGGTGCGTTATCGAACGGACAAGGCCGGCATCATTCATTGCCCGATCGGTCGCGCCGATTTTGAGGTTCCGGCATTGAAGGAGAATCTTGAAGCGTTGCTGGCTGACCTCAAGAAGGCAAAGCCGGCGTCAGCCAAGGGCTCGTTCGTCAAGAAGCTGGTCGTATCCAGCACGATGGGGCCGGGTGTGTCAGTTGACAGGGGCTCTGTAGACGCTTGATGGCATCTGCACCCCCAGCGAATTTTTCGGGGCTGTTTTGGACAGCGCCGGTTCTAATACGGAAATTCACCTGCGGGCGAGTTTCCGGGTAGCTGCCAGGGAGGCGGCGATCGTCGAAGACCGTAGGTGATCAGGGTGATATCTGATCTTAATGATGCCTACGCAGATGGTGAAACCTGAGTCAGACTTTTGCTGGCGACGGTTGCCATCCGACAGGGGGACACGGGAGTTCCCAAATTGGGGGACGAAGCTTGCTTCGTCCATGTGTAACAAAGGTAACCGTAAGGCCAGGAGAATTAGATGGCAATGGGACTCGAAGACAAGAAAACGCTTGTCAAAGAGGTAAGCGCGGTTGCAGGGGACTCTGTAACAGCCGTCGTGGCTGAATACAGGGGGCTTTCTGTTGCAGAAATGACGGAGTTGCGCGCAGAAGCGCGCAACGCAGGCGTGTACATGCGTGTTGTAAAAAACACGTTGGCACGTCGAGCCGTTGCGGGGACTGATTTCGAGTGCATGCAAGATGCTCTTAAAGGTCCGATTCTGCTCGCGTTTGCAAAAGACGATCCAGGTGCTGCTGCCAGGGTCATCAAGGACTTTGCCAAAGAGCATGACGCTCTGCGCGCAGTCTCGCTATCAGCCGGTGGGCAATTGTTGCCGGCGTCCGATCTCAAGAAGTTGGCAGAATTGCCAACGCTGGATCAGGCGCACGCAATGCTGCTTGGCGTGATAGTGGCACCGTTGTCCACACTGGTACGCACTTTGGTCGAACCTTCCGCGATGCTCGCACGCACCATGAGTTTGCGTGGCTCACAGGAAGCGGCCTGAAACGTGAGTTTCGAAATGGATCACACAAGGATTTCCTGACTCAGGAATAAACATTTAGAGGAATAGCGAAATGGCACTGTCAAATGAAGATTTGCTCAAAGAATTGAGCGCCAAACCAATAATGGAAGTTGTTGAACTCGTCAAGATGCTCGAGGAAGAGTGGGGCGTCAGCGCTGCGGCTCCGGTAGCTGTAGCAGCGACTGGTGCCGCTGGTGGTGACGCAGTAGAAGCTGCCGTGGAGAAGGACGAATTCGACGTAGTTCTTACGAGTTTTGGTGGCAACAAGGTTCCTGTCATCAAGGCCGTACGCACGATCACGGGTCTCGGCTTGAAAGAAGCGAAGGACACAGTCGAAGGCACACCTTCCACGATCAAGGAAGGCGTTGCCAAAGGCGAGGCGGAAGAAGTCAAAAAGCAGCTTGAGGAAGCCGGCGCAACCGTCGAACTCAAGTAAGTCGCTCCGGATCTTGAGCACTTTGCTTATGCATAAAGACCCGGATTGCTGGATTCGGGTCGGAAAAGTCGGGCAGGCAGCCGGTCGCAAAGCGACCGGCTGCCTGCACGCGTCTGTAATTAATTGAGGGTATTCTCGAATGGCTTATTCATTCACAGAGAAAAAGCGCATCCGCAAGAGTTTCGGCAAACGTCCGACAATTCTTGACGTTCCGTATCTGTTGTCAATCCAGGTAAATTCTTACAAGAAGTTCCTGCAGACCGACAAGACGGTTGAAGAGCGTGCTGACAGAGGTCTGCATGCCGCGTTTCAGTCGGTATTTCCGATTGTCAGCTATTCCGGTAACGCGGCGCTTGAGTATGTGAGCTACCGCTTGGGCGAGCCGGTATTCGACGTCAAGGAATGTCAGATGCGTGGCCTGACCTATGCCGCACCGATTCGTGTCATGGTCCGGCTCGTCATCTACGACAGGGAAGCCAGCGGGACCCCGAAACCAGTCAAGGATATTCGCGAACAGGAAGTCTATCTCGGTGAAATGCCGCTCATGACCGATCACGGTACTTTCGTGATCAACGGTACCGAGCGCGTCATCGTGTCGCAATTGCACCGCTCACCCGGCGTTTTCTTCGACCACGACAAGGGCAAGACGCACAGCTCAGGCAAGCTGCTGTTCTCCGCACGGATCATTCCGTACCGTGGTTCGTGGCTCGATTTCGAGTTTGATCCCAAAGACGCGGTCTTCGCTCGTATCGATCGTCGCCGCAAATTGCCGGTCACGATTATTCTGCGTGCGCTCGATATGACAAACGAAGAAATGCTCGACTTGTTCTTCGAAACCAACGAATTTTTCCTTTCCGAAAAAGAAATCAAGATGGGTCTTGTGCCGGAGCGCCTGCGTGGCGAAACGGCGTCTTTCGATATCAAGCTCGGCCGCAAACTGATTGTCGAGGACGGTCGTCGAATTACGGCCAAGCACGTACGCGACATGGAAAAATCGACGGTCAACAAGCTCACGGTGCCGATCGAGTACCTCATCGGAAAGATTCTCGCGCACGACATCGTTGATACCGAGACTGGCGAACTGCTGGCGGCCGCAAATGCGGAACTGACCGAAGAGCTTATCCCGCAGCTCATCGAAGCTGGCGTCGAGCACATTCGCACCTTGTACGTGAATGATCTCGATCGTGGCCCGTTCATTTCAAACACTCTCAATATTGATCCGTCGACAACGCGCCTCGAAGCGCTGGTCGAGATCTATCGCATGATGCGACCTGGCGAGCCACCTACCAAGGAAGCCGCCGAAAATCTGTTTCAAAACCTGTTTTTCAACCCGGATCGCTACGATCTTTCGGGCGTGGGACGCATGAAATTCAATCGCCGTGTCGGGCGCGATACCTCTGAGGGCGACGGCGTGCTGAACAAGGACGATATTCTCGATGTCCTGCAGACGCTGATCGACATTCGCAACGGTTACGGCACGGTTGACGACATCGACCACCTCGGTAACCGTCGCGTACGCTCGGTGGGTGAAATGGCCGAAAACGCGTTCCGTGTCGGTCTTGTTCGTGTCGAGCGCGCAGTCAAAGAGCGTTTGACGCAGGCCGAGACAGAAGGGCTGATGCCGCAGGAAATGATCAATGCCAAGCCGGTCGCTGCCGCCGTCAAGGAATTCTTCGGCTCGAGCCAGCTGTCGCAGTTCATGGACCAGAACAATCCGCTGTCGGAGGTGACGCATAAGCGTCGGGTATCCGCACTTGGGCCGGGTGGTCTTACGCGTGAACGTGCCGGCTTCGAGGTCCGCGACGTCCACCCGACGCACTACGGCCGCGTATGTCCGATTGAGACGCCTGAAGGGCCGAACATCGGCCTGATCAATTCGTTGGCCGTCTATGCACGTACCAACGAATACGGCTTCCTCGAGACTCCGTATCGCAAGGTCACGAAAAGCAAGGCCACAAGTGAAATCGAGTACTTATCCGCTATTGAGGAAAGTCAGTATGTCATTGCGCAGGCGAACGCGGAACTCGACAAGAACAACAAGTTTGTCGAGGACCTGGTGTCAGTCAGGCACAAGAATGAGTTTACGCTGTCAGCCCCGGCCGACATTAACTACATGGACGTCAGTCCGCGGCAGATCGTATCGGTCGCAGCGGCGCTGATTCCGTTCCTCGAGCATGACGATGCCAACCGTGCACTCATGGGCTCGAACATGCAGCGTCAGGCTGTGCCGACGTTGCGCGCAGAAGCGCCACTTGTCGGTACGGGTATCGAGAGAACCGTAGCGATCGACTCGGGCGTAACCGTTATCGCGCGACGTGGCGGCACGGTAGACTCTGTGGACGCATCCCGTATCGTCGTTCGTGTTAACGATGACGAAACCAGCGTTGCGGAGCCGGGCGTCGATATTTACAACCTGACGAAATACACGCGTTCAAACCAGAACACCTGTATTAATCAGCGGCCGCTCGTGACAGCAGGCGACTCGATCGCTGCAAACGACGTGTTGGCCGATGGCCCGTCGACGGACATGGGTGAACTTGCGCTTGGCCAGAACTTGCTGGTCGCGTTCATGCCATGGAATGGCTATAACTTTGAGGATTCGATCCTGATCTCGGAGCGCGTCGTCAAGGAAGATCGGTTTACAACAATTCACATTGAAGAACTGCAATGCGTAGCTCGCGACACCAAGCTGGGACCTGAGGACATTACGTCGGATATTCCAAACGTCGGTGACTCGGCATTGGCAAAGCTCGATGAATCGGGCATCGCTTTCATCGGCGCGGAAGTGAAGGCTGGCGATATTCTGGTCGGCAAGGTCACTCCGAAGGGTGAAACGCAGCTGACGCCGGAAGAGAAACTCCTGAGAGCTATCTTCGGTGAGAAAGCGTCGGATGTTAAAGACACCTCGCTGCGCGTGCCGCCGGGCATGGATGGCACGGTTATCGATGTTCGCGTATTTACGCGGGACGGTGTCGAGAAAGACCATCGGGCACTGGCGATCGAAAGGGCCGAGCTCGAGAGCGTCCGCAAGGATTTTGACGATACTCTTCGTATTCTCGAGGAAGATATCTACGAGCGTGTGGAACGGATGCTGACCGGCAAGATGGCCCATGGCGGCCCGAACCAGCTGAAGTCTGGCTCGAAGATCACGAAGGTCTACCTCGATGAGGTGCCGCGTGAGCAGTGGATCGACATTCGCCTGAAGAACGACGACGCGAACGAGAAGCTCGAAAAAGCCTTTGCGCGTTTGAATGCACAACGCGAAGAGTTCGACCGCCGCTTCGACGAGAAAAAGGCCAAGATTACGGCAGGCGACGACCTGGCGCCTGGCGTTCTCAAGATGGTTAAGGTTTACCTGGCGGTCAAGCGTCGCATTCAGCCGGGTGACAAGATGGCCGGCCGGCACGGCAACAAGGGTGTTATCTCGATGATTGTTCCGGTCGAAGATATGCCATACCTCGAAGATGGCAATCCGGTCGACATCGTTCTTAATCCGCTGGGAGTGCCTTCCCGAATGAACGTCGGCCAGGTGCTCGAAACACACCTCGGCTGGGCGGCCAAGGGCATCGGCAAGAAGATCGACGAAATGCTGAAAGCGCAGGAGTCGATGGCGAAGCTCAGAGCTTTCCTCGATTCGGTGTACAACAAAACCGGTGGCAAGACGGAAGACATCAAGTCTCTGAGCGACGAGGAGGTCACCGAGCTGGCCAAAAACCTGACCAATGGTGTACCGACGGCAACGCCTGTGTTTGACGGCGCCACCGAAGCGGAGATAAAGGGGCTTCTCGCTCTCGCGGGTCTTGATGAGTCGGGACAGTCGACATTGTTCGACGGACGGACCGGCGACAAATTCGATCGGGAAATCACGGTTGGTTACATGTACATGCTGAAGCTCAACCATCTTGTCGACGACAAGATGCATGCACGCTCGACCGGGCCGTACAGCCTTGTCACGCAGCAACCGCTGGGTGGTAAAGCGCAGTTCGGTGGTCAGCGCTTCGGCGAAATGGAGGTTTGGGCGCTCGAAGCCTACGGCGCTGCCTATACGTTGCAGGAAATGCTGACGGTCAAGTCGGACGACGTGCAGGGCCGCACCAAGATGTACAAAAACATCGTCGACGGTGAGCATGAAATGGACGCAGGAATGCCGGAATCGTTCAATGTGCTGGTCAAGGAAATTCGCTCCCTGGGCATCAACATTGAGCTGGAGACAGACTCATGAAAGATCTGCTTAAGCTTTTCAAATACCAGAACCCGGTTGACGACTTCGACGCCATCCGTATCGGTCTTGCGTCGCCGGATATGGTGCGGTCATGGTCTTTCGGTGAGGTCAAAAAGCCGGAAACGATCAACTACCGAACGTTCAAGCCCGAGCGTGATGGCCTGTTTTGCGCCAAAATTTTTGGCCCTATCAAGGATTACGAGTGCCTGTGCGGTAAGTACAAGCGCCTGAAACATCGAGGTGTGGTGTGCGAAAAGTGTGGTGTTGAGGTCACGCAGACGAAAGTTCGTCGTGAGCGCATGGCGCATATCGAGCTTGCGAGCCCGGTCGCACATATCTGGTTCCTGAAATCGCTGCCGTCACGTATCGGTCTGATGCTCGACATGACCCTGCGCGAAATCGAGCGCGTGCTGTACTTCGAGGCATTCGTTGTCGTCGAGCCCGGTTTGACCGAGCTCGAGCGTGGCCAGCTGCTGACAGACGAAATGTATCTCGACGCACTCGAGCAGTATGGTGACGAATTCGACGCTCGCATGGGCGCCGAAGCCGTTCGCGAGATGCTGATGACGATCGATTTGCATCGCGAAGTCATCGGTGTGCGTGAAGACATCGATGCGACACGCTCGGAGACCAAGATCAAGCGCCTTTCCAAGCGCCTGAAATTGCTTGAATCGTTTATCGAATCGGGCAACAAGCCCGAGTGGATGGTTCTGACCGTACTGCCGGTTTTGCCGCCGGACCTGCGCCCGCTGGTACCGCTGGATGGTGGTCGTTTCGCAACGTCAGACCTGAACGATCTGTATCGCCGTGTAATCAACCGCAACAATCGCCTGCGCCGCCTGCTCGAGCTAAATGCGCCCGATATTATCGTCCGCAACGAAAAACGAATGTTGCAGGAGTCGGTTGACGCATTGCTCGACAATGGCCGCCGTGGCCGTGCCATCACAGGAACTAACAAGCGTCCGTTGAAGTCGCTGGCCGACATGATCAAGGGCAAACAGGGTCGCTTTCGCCAGAATCTTCTCGGCAAGCGTGTCGACTACTCAGGCCGTTCCGTTATCGTGGTCGGCCCGACGCTCAAGCTTCACCAATGTGGACTGCCGAAGAAGATGGCACTTGAGTTGTTCAAGCCATTCATCTTCTCGAAGCTTCAGCTGCGCGGTGAGGCGACCACAATCAAGGCTGCCAAGCGTCTCGTCGAGCGCGAAGGTGCCGAGGTCTGGGATATTCTCGAAGAGGTCATCCGCGAGCATCCGGTTCTCCTGAATCGTGCGCCCACGCTGCATCGCCTTGGCATCCAGGCGTTCGAGCCGGTACTCATCGAGGGCAAGGCGATTCAGCTGCACCCGCTCGTATGTACCGCGTTCAATGCTGACTTCGACGGTGACCAGATGGCGGTTCACGTGCCGCTGTCAATAGAGGCGCAGCTTGAATCGCGTGCATTGATGATGTCGTCGAACAATATTCTGTCGCCGGCGAACGGTGATCCAATCATCGTGCCGTCGCAGGACGTTGTACTTGGCCTTTACTACATGACCCGGGATCGCGTTAATGCGAAAGGCGAGGGCATGTTGCTGTCGGGCATCGACGAAGCGCGTCGCGCGTTTGAAAGTGGCGCTGCCGAATTGCAGGCACGAGTCAAGGTTCGCGTGCCGATGTCGGAGACGAATGACGACGGTGAGATGGTTCGAGTGAATCGCACTGTCGATACGACCATTGGGCGTGCTCTGTTATCAGAAATTCTTCCTCTTGGCTTGTCGTTCGATCTCGTCAACAATCCGATGACTAAAAAGGCAATCTCTAAGGTCATTAACGCCTGCTACCGTGGATTGGGGCTCAAAAGGACGGTGGTTTTTGCCGACCGGCTGATGTACACGGGTTTCCGTTTCGCAACGCGGGCGGGTATCTCGATCGGTGTGAACGACATGGTCGTACCCGAGAACAAGCAGGAGATCCTGGCCGTGGCTGAAACTGAGGTAAAGGAAATTCAGGACCAGTACGCGTCCGGTCTCGTTACCGAAGGCGAGCGTTACAACAAAGTTGTCGACATCTGGTCACGTACCAACGACCAGGTCGCGAAAGCCATGATGGACAAACTTGGCACGGAGACTGTGAAGAATTCGAGCGGCAAGGCCGTCGATCAGGAATCGTTCAATTCGATTTACATGATGGCCGACTCGGGTGCTCGTGGTTCTGCGGCGCAGATTCGTCAGCTGGCGGGTATGCGCGGTTTGATGGCGAAGCCCGACGGTTCAATCATTGAAACGCCGATTACGGCCAATTTCCGCGAAGGCCTCGATGTTTTGCAATACTTCATCTCGACTCACGGTGCTCGCAAAGGGCTCGCCGATACCGCACTCAAAACCGCCAACTCGGGTTACCTGACACGACGTCTTGTGGACATCGCACAGGACCTGGTAGTTACGGAAGTCGATTGCGAAACTCGCAACGGTGTCGCGATGTCTCCGCTGGTCGAAGGCGGCGATATCGTTGAGCCGCTGCACGAACGTGTACTGGGTCGCGTCCTTGCAGAGGCCGTACTCATACCGGGTACCGACAAGGTTGCTTTTGATGCCGGCACGATGCTCGACGAGGCGACCGTGCAGCAGCTTGAAGAGTACTCAATTGATGATGTTCTCGTTCGCTCGCCGATTACCTGTGAAATTCGTTACGGCGTCTGCTCACAATGCTATGGGCGCGACCTCGCGCGCGGTGATCGCATTGCCATTGGCGAGGCTGTCGGCGTTATCGCCGCCCAGTCCATCGGTGAGCCGGGTACGCAGCTTACGATGCGTACCTTCCATATTGGTGGTGCGGCTTCACGCTCTGCGGCGATCAACAATATTGAGATCAAGTCGAACGGCACCGCCAAACTGCAAAACATCAAAACGATTGCTCACCACAAGGGCTACCTCGTTGCTGTGTCGCGGTCCGGCGAAGTCTCAATCGTTAACGATCAGGGCCGGGAACGCGAGCGCTACAAGGTGCCGTACGGCGCAACGATTACGATCGAAGACGGCAGCAAGGTAAAGCAAGGTCAGGTCGTTGCCACCTGGGATCCTCATACGCACCCGGTTGTCACGGAAGTGGCGGGTAAGCTCAAGTTTGAGGATTTCGTTGATGGTATCACGGTAACCGAGCAGGTTGATGAGTTCACTGGATTGACGTCGATTGTCGTGCTTGATCCGAAGAGTCGCGGGGCCGCGGGCAAGGATTTGCGTCCGGTCGCTCGTCTGGTCGATGAGAACGACGAGTCTATCTGCTTTGCCAACACCGATATTCCGGCGGTATATGCGTTGCCGCTCGGCGCCATTATCAACATGTCTGACGGATCGCAAGTATCAATTGGTGATGTCATCGCTCGCATTCCTCAGGAATCCTCAAAAACCCGCGACATCACCGGTGGTCTGCCGCGCGTTGCCGATCTGTTCGAGGCGCGCAAACCGAAGGATCCGGCGATCATGGCGGAGCACACTGGAACGGTAAGCTTCGGTAAGGAAACGAAGGGCAAACGTCGCCTCGTTATTACCGACGACGCCGGCGAAAATTATGAAGAGTTGATACCAAAGTGGCGTCACCTGAATGTGTTTGAAGGCGAGCAGGTTGCCCAGGGCGAAATAATCGCAGATGGTGAGCCGAATCCACATGACATCCTCCGTTTGCGAGGAGTTGAAAACCTGGCAGAGTATCTCGTCAAGGAGATTCAGGATGTTTACCGCTTGCAGGGCGTGAAGATCAACGACAAGCACATCGAAGTCATCATTCGTCAGATGCTTCGCAAGGTGATCGTCGCCACGGCGGGTGATTCAAACTATCTTCGTGGTGAGCAGATCGACAAAGCCCGGTTCTTCGAGGTTGCGGAGCAACTCGAGGCCGTAGGCAAAGAGCCGCTTACGATTGACCCTATACTGCTGGGTATCACTAAAGCATCGCTTGCGACGGAGTCGTTTATCTCGGCAGCATCGTTCCAGGAGACAACGCGCGTACTGACCGAGGCAGCCGTGCGCGGCCTCAGGGACGACCTTCGTGGCCTCAAAGAGAACGTCATCGTGGGTCGCCTGATTCCGGCGGGAACCGGTTTCGCGCACCACGCCGAACGCAGGCGCACGCGCGAGCAGGATCTTGCCGATCAGCTTAGAGAACTCGAAGAATCGCAGGCAGCAGAGGCCGCCCTTGCGTCGATAGGAGAAGCAAAGCCGGACGAGGAGAGTGCGGCCGATAGTGACGCAGGGGTAGTGGCCACAGCAGAGCTGGCGGTAGCCGACACGGATACGGCTACGGACGGCGGCGAGCAGGTGACGACAGAGGCTTAAAAATCAAAGGCTTATGACGGAGGGCCAGCAGGCCCGGGCAGGCCGCGCCGGGTCTTGGTTGCGGCCAGTGCTGCGCTTGCTGCGGCCTGATCAGGGCTCGCTTGACAGACCTCATGCCGCGTCAATACAATGCCCGCCCTAAACCTTGGGGCCCGCCTTGTGCGGGCCCTGATTTCTAGGGGTAAGCCAAGTGGTGTCGGTGGACTCGATCGCATGGAAAGTGCAGCTGATTCAATCGTTTATGGCTTAGCCCGGATCCTGACGACTGAGCCTGAAGGTTCGGCCGCGGAGTGTGTGCGTTTGAACTGCGCGCGAAGCGCAATTTTTTTGAAACCAGACAAAGAGATGAAGGCCTATGGCCACAGTGAATCAGTTAGTACGTAAGCCGCGCTCGACGAAGCGCGTAAAAAGTACGGTACCGGCACTCGAAGCATCGCCGCAAAAGCGCGGTGTGTGTACTCGTGTCTATACAACGACGCCGAAGAAACCGAACTCCGCCATGCGCAAGGTTGCACGCGTGCGCCTGACCAACGGCTTCGAAGTCACCAGTTATATCGGCGGCGAGGGTCACAATCTGCAGGAGCACAGCGTCGTTTTGATTCGTGGTGGTCGTGTGAAGGATTTGCCGGGTGTTCGTTACCACACAGTTCGCGGTACGCTTGATTGTGCCGGCGTAGCGGATCGCAAGCAGGGTCGCAGCAAATATGGCACCAAGCGACCGAAGTCATAACAGGAATAGCAAAACACCATGTCCAGAAGAACACAGGCACCCAAGCGTACAATTCTGCCCGACCCAAAGTACGGCAGTGAATTGCTGGCGAAGTTTATGAATATGATCATGAGCGATGGCAAGAAATCCGTCGCGGAACGCATTATTTACGGCGCGCTGGATCGCATTTCCGAAAGAGAAACCAACACGGGCGACAAAGCGCTGGAGCTTCTCGAGACGGCCCTCGAAAACGTCAAACCCGTTGTTGAGGTAAA
>VAPC010519972.1_pt1 | contig 13256 bp, 14 predicted proteins | sample 3395121 | NCBI WGS metagenome assembly VAPC01 (sample SAMN08290434, study PRJNA428436) | hydrothermal vent metagenome | isolation source: Deep-sea hydrothermal vent chimney | place: Indian Ocean: Southwest Indian Ridge | depth 1711 m m
GCCGCGATTATCCTGAGTGTGATCATGGCAAGATTACCTTTGGAAGGTGGCTCGTTGAACGAAGAAAGGAAGGTTTCAACCCTTCAGGTCTTGCGAGAAAATTACATGATGATTTTGAACTATGGGCATATCCAGGAGATATATTCTCTTGGCTCGACTCTCTCATTCATGGTCTAAAGGCAGTTCAGAGAATAGCAAATGTAGCTGGAAAGACTGACCTAAGTGTAGAGATTGAAGGACAGATTGCGAGTATTGAGCGTCCTTTGGATAAAGAAACTCAAAAAGAACAATCATGATTTAGTATTGTCTTTCCCAATTTCGAATGTTACGCTGATATTGCCTACAACTTCAGGTGACATAGAATCAAGATTTAGATCGAGCCATCTGTGTAAGTCTCTGCGAATAGATTCCTTCTCTTCAAGAGCTTTTGGAAGTTCTGAACGGTCTTCCGATACTAGGTGGAAGTGGGTGCAACCACACCCACACGCACCTTCAAGAACCATGTCGATGTCGACAGATGACTCACCACAGGACCTGCAAACGAAGATCATTTTCACATTTCTCCACAAAAACAGGTGTTTCAACAGACTATGAGTATTGGTATGGCATAGGTAATACTTCCAATTTCATATGTAGACGTATTTGTTACAGGTAATGCCTTAGACTGTAGCTCAGGTGGCTAAGCTAGAAACACAAACACAATGAAGAGCAGGATTGCGATGATTCCTATCAGTGATACCAATCGTGTCCTTTTACCATATCCCCACACTATCGGAATTGGTCCGAGAAAGATTATACCCTTGCTTTCAGTTCTCAATTGAGTTGTTCCATCATCAGTATGCCGGAAAGACAATATTAGTGCAAGAAAAATGAGCAAGATCCCACCGATAACTAGGAACCATCCTATTGATTCCAGCAGCATACCCGATTGCATCATTGTCACCTTGTATCAAGAACGATGTTTGGCAATTCGAATTCCATTCTTTCGTATCCGCCCACATCATCTCCCTCCAGAGCCCAGAGTGTAATGATATCATCATAGATCTCATAGTCCAATGTTGTTTCGATTTTTGATATTCGAGTTCCCACTGGGAATCTCCACACAATCTCAAAGTCATACGGGGCAATTTCTTCCTCTAACCAAGTTTCTATTTTGTTGACACCCTCTTTGAACCTTCCAGCGAAATCAATCAAGTACATTACTGAAACTACTTCACTTGGTCCCTTGAGAAAGATATCACAATAGTCAACACGGGACTTCACTCGCTCCTCGTTGATTTCAACTCTCTCTATATCTAGAAAGTGCTGCATGTTGTCAGCTAGTTTCTCAATTTCTTTCTTCAATAACTTCTCGTCACGGATTACTCTACGGTAATACCCCTCTGGGTCTACATATTCAAAGCTGAGTCGTTCATGAATCTCTCCATTTCTAGAAACTGAAAAGAACGAATCTGCGTGAACAGGTTCAACTAACTCCGATAGAGCTTTTTCCACGATTATTCACCTATTCAATTGGTACAGAATGTATCCCCTGGTCTGAAAGATGTTTTGAGAGTATTCTGCCGTTCTCAGTGAAACAGTATGCAACTCGTGGTTTAACTGATTCTGCAAAGCTCAGGAGCCCTTTGAAATCTGAGTGGGCACTGAGTGGGAATCCCTGTCGGCGATATTTCCCAATTGTCCATCCAGAGAGGTTGAAATACTCGATCTTTGATTCTAGTTCACGAAATTTCTTTTCACCATAAAGACTTTTCATGCCATTCAATGTGTGACGAGATGAAGAGCTCACAATTGCAGCTCCTTCCTCTAGAGCGCTACTTGTTTCAGTTGACCGTAAAGATAGATGTCTAAGATCAACTCCATGGCGCATGTACACTGAACAGACCTTGTCAATACTTGTGTTCCCTGATATTACATTAAGACCACCACTTTGGAGCAGTGCGATAGTTTCCTGAGCTTTTCCCAGAGAGTATGCATGAAACAGTGGAATACGTCCTCCATCAATCATCTCAGTCGCAGCATTCAGGATTTTTTTATAGACCGTCTTACGATTAGGGAAGACCCATGATGGTGCTCCATATGTGGCTTCAGTGATTAGAACATCTGCCTCAACTGGTTCCGCAGCTTGGTGAACTAAGCTATCGACATTGTTGAAGTCACCAGTGTAAAGAACTGTCAATCCATCATCGTACTCAATGTGAAACATCGTCGAACCGAGAACGTGTCCCGCGTCTAATGCGGTTATATTCACACCAATTTGACCGAACATATCTCCATGCTTGATCTCAGTCATGTTTCCATTCCTGTTTGATCTTCTTGCATTCCAAGTATCAAAAGTCCCCTTAGTAGCTATGATATGCTCAGAATCTTTTAGCCCCCCAATGTGGTCAAAGTGTGAATGAGAGAGAAGTGTGGTTTCCCCTTTGATTCCAGTATCTAGTGCAAGCTTGACGTCACCGTACTTTAGGAGAAAACCAGTCCCAGTTTTCTTGACACTCACTGTTGGCATTTGATGACCATCTCGAGTCAAGATGATATTCAACAAAAGGGTTTCCTACTGCCTAGAGCGGTTTTCTCAATAAGGACAGCTTCCTAGAAGATGTAAAATTAGTCATTCCGTCAAGTTCCTCAATAAGACCCGCTTGACCTAGACCTACAATGGGAAGGTGCACTCTTTCAGCTTTTGATCTGACTCCTTCAGAGATGATGGCTTTCGCAACCTGGCTCCAATCAAGTACTTCCGGATCTGTAACAAGAGGAGACACAACAAGTGATTCTCCGAATTGCCATAATCCAACCACGGCAACGACCTTGTTATTGATTGTAAATGTCATAAGGGTTCCTTGGTCTTCGGCAAAATCTCTAGCAAGCCAAACAAGGGAGTTAGTCAATCCTAGTAGTTTACTTTGGTCCCAGATTAGCTCTTTCGCACCTTCCAAATTAGGTTCGTTATCCCATTTGATTCGATTATCCTGTTTCTGTGATAGCTCAAAAGAATATTGTCCAATCTTTGCCACCATGTCAAAACCCACACGCTTGATTGCATCTACTGCCCAAGGTTCAACCTCTAGGCTCAGTGGAAATCCAATGCAGTCTGACCCGTCGTTTGATGATACCAATACATCAACATCACGGATTGCGACTGTTTTAAAGAAAGGAAGGGATGATTTGATTATCTGCTGCGTAGCGGATTCACGATACGCTTCTTTCACTGCAACTGAAACTAAGACCATTGAGAGGCGGGTTCGATCTCTGTAAATTGTTGTACCACCAATGATTTGATTGTCAACTGATGATACGAAGCTGATGCTCTCTGGTAAAGTAAAGTATTGTTTTGCCAACTCCAGATCTATGCACTTGGATTTACTAGTTTCATTAAGCAAATCTAGCCAAGTATCCGATTTATTCTTGTTCAATCGTCCATTGAACATCACTGGTTGACCCATGCATTTCCCTCTTCGAACTTGCTATATGTATTATGTGACTTTTGTTTGCACTACACATAAGTAATACTAAATCGTACTTCAGTAATCGAAGGGTTTATTCACTGGGAAGGAAAAGGGAGGAGTCGAAAATGCAATCACTAGTACTCACCGCAGATGGTTTCCAAATATCAGACACACCCATTCCACCTCTTATGCCAGGAGATGTTAGAATTGAAGTTCGCTCGGTAGGAATATGTGGGACTGACCTTTCAATCTGGAAAGGCGAATATCAAGCTCCATTACCTATTATTCTCGGGCACGAAATTGCAGGTGTCATTCACGAAAGTTCAGTACCCGAAATCACTCCAGGTACAATTGTTACCACTGAGATTGACATCTCATGTGGTCGCTGTTGGTACTGTAGATCAGGTCAAAGACATCGATGTGCTGACAAGGAGATTTTAGGCCTAACCCGAGATGGTGGTTTGTCAGAATACATCAGCGTACCAGCTGACTCGATTCATGCTCTTCCAGAAGGTATTGATGTAGTGTCTGGGATCTTTATTGAGCCATTGGCGTCTGCAATACAAACTCAGTCAGACAGCCCAGCAAAACAGGATGAACCGGTGTTAGTAATTGGAAGTGGAAAACTTGCACTTCTATTGGCTCAAGTCTATGATGCGAGTGGTGCTGAAGTGCACATCGTGGGTCGTGATAAAAGGCAATTAGGTCTGGCAAGACAACTCGGGCTCACCAATACCATTGATGCAACTGCTACTGATTGGAAAAAAGCTGTCCTAGATGTCACTCATGGAGTCGGACCCAGGATTGTTGTAGAAGCCGCGGGTAGTCTAGAAGGACTCGAAATGGCTTTTGAAATCGTCCGGAACGGAGGAATTGTGAACCTAAAAAGCATGCATTGTGGTGAATATCAGTTTAATCCAACAGATATTGTGCAAAGGGAATTGAAAATTATTGGAACGGTTCGAGGACCTTTTCACAAAGCAATCGATCTTCTCAGTAAAGGTCGAATCGAGGTGAAGCGGTTAGTTTCAAAAGAGTTTCGTCTTGAAGATGGAACCAAAGCCTTCGAGCATGCTGACCAGCCATCAGTGATTAAAGTTGTAGTGAACATTTGAGGAGTTCACATTTGCAACGATTCGATACTGATCTGCATATTCATTCTCTGCATTCAATCAGCGTTAGCAAATTCATGACCATACCCATGCTGGCTCGAGGAGCAAAGGAAAAAGGACTACATCTAATTGGTACAGGGGATGTGACCCAACCTGATTGGTTGAAACATCTGAAAAAACATCTTTCTAGTGACGATGACGTTCTAAGCCATGATGATGTATCATTCATCCCGACTGTTGAGATTGAAGATACTGAGTCAATTCATCATTTGGTGATTCTTCAGGATTTTGAAGCAGTTGAAATTCTAAGGAATTGTCTAGGCACACACTCTCCAAATATGAATAATCAATGGGGTGGAAGACCTCGAGTCAATATTGATGGTGAAAGACTTGCTGGATTAGTCCGTGATGTCGGAGGTATGATTGGACCTGCACACGCGTTCACTCCCTTTCGTTCAATCTTTAGGGAGAATAAGCATACTAGTTTACAGTCGTGTTATGGTGATGAAACTTCTAATATCCACTTCATAGAGCTTGGTCTCTCAGCCGATTCTGAAACTGCTGATTGTATTCCGGAATTAAGAAAACTGACGTTTATCACAGCCAGTGATGCACACTCACCCGCACCAAACAAACTGGGGCGTGAATTCGTGCGTTTCGAAATGGTAGCACCTTCATTCAAAGAACTCCAACTTGCGATAACTCGTCAACGGGACCGAAAACCTGTTCTCAATCTGGGATTCAACCCTCGACTAGGAAAGTACTATCTCTCATTCTGTTATCATTGCAGGAGAACACTGATTATGCAAACTGGTGATGAGCCATCTAGCTTTGATGACTTGAATATCTATATCAGCTGCTCAACACCAACCGATAGGCAACGACTTCTGGAAGATATTCACAAAAGGAAGGTCATATGCCCTGCTGATGGAAAGAAGCTCCGATTGGGTGTCCGTGATCGCGCTGCAGCTATTGGCGAGGGAAAATCGAAATCTCCCCATCATAGACCTCCTTACCTTCACATTGCACCATTATTAGACATCATATCGATCTCACTAGAAATCAAATCAACCTCTGCAAAAACTGTCAGGAATCTTTATGATAAGATGAGAAATCGATTCGGTCCCGAAACACTCATTCTCACTGAAGCCCCATTAGATGGTGTTCGAGAGATGAATGAGCGAGTAGCAATAATGATTAGCAAGTATCGTGACAAGACAATCGGGTACATTGAAGGTGGTGGGGGACGATACGGGAAACTCGTTCCTCCCTGGGAGAGTGCGGATTGATGACAGTCGTAAAAGGGATTATTCGCGAAATTGGGAAGAGTCGTACGACTCAGGTGTCTAGTAGACGATGGTACGGTTCTACAGATATTGTGATTCAGAGTCAAGCAACCGGTCAAACATATGGTGTTCGACTTTCAGCGAATGTCATGGATCGGTGCAGGTTTCTTCCAAGGATTGGGATGAAAGTGATTCTACATGGCTATGTAGAAGAAGCTGAGTATGGCCTCTCAGATTTCGTCGTTTCTCGCGTGACCGATATTAAACACGAGGGAGCAGGCGTTAAGAAAGTGCATAAGCTAGAGTAAGTCTACTTTCTTTGTCGAATGAGAAATGCTGGAGCTAATATCCACTGAGACCTACACTTTGGACATTTACTTGGTGCCTTTGATGTTTTTCGCGGCTTGAAGGCGAACTGACATTTTCCGCAACTGGCTGGACGAATCAAGAGCTCTTTTTCTCGTCGCTTCACAGACTTGGAGACGTGGTCAATGTCTTCATACACAATTGATCGGCTCTTTATATCAAGTCTCTCGCAAATCTCTTCAGCCGTCATTGGAAACGCAGTGCTCTCAAGCAGTTCTGTAATGCGTTCTCTTCTCGTTTGCATCTCTACATCCTGATTAAATGGTTCAGAGATATACTTTGGGCTGTACAGTATTTTGAACAGCCTGTTCAAAACGTAGAGTCATATCTATTTCAAGAGTATCATTTTGTAAGGTAATTACAATGTTCATCAGTTTGAGCATTGTTGCTATCCTCTTAACCTTCTATGAAAGTAGAAAAATTTGGCTGCTAAAACTATTCTAGGTCATTATATACACTCGGTCCGATTGAGAGATAGATATAGGTCCAAATGCTTAGAAGCGTATTATTTGATACAGACAAGACAAACCGATTTCGGACGCTACCAAAGTGCCCCAGACTAAGCTCGAACCAGTGCCCAAACCGGCAAAGACACAATCATACGATGAGAGAGTGTGTTCTAAATGCATGGGGCACAGAGCATTGTGCGGCATTCGTCCATGTCCACTCTTGATGCGAGCAAAAGCACAAGCAAGAATTGATGATGCATTCACAGGAACAAATCTAACTGGCCCATCACCTCCATCCGTGTTCATTGGTGAAACTGGATATCCCAAAGTACTAGCAGGTCCGCTTATTCCGCCTGTACGACTCGATGAAGCCGAAACTATGGAACGACCTGATCTTTGGTTAGACCATACTCTTGATGAGATACTCTCGTTGAGGTTCAGTCTTGTTAGAACGAAGAAGCTTATTCCAGTTACAGAAGCCTCTAACCCTTCTAGAGATCTTGCGGAAACTCAGACACTTGCTCTTTCTGAGAGCTCATTAATCTCTGAGGCTACTTTACTCAAGAGACCTCAATTCACCACAGTGTTTTCCGATAGGACCCTACCGATTGGTCCATCTGCACCTCTTGAAACGTTCAAGCTTGAGGATAATCCAAAGGTCCCGAAAGTAGTGGACCGTGTCACCTCAGATACCGACATGAAGGCTGTTGTAGGTGTTATGGATCTCTTCAACGATGGTATTCGACAGGAGCATATCACTCGACTTCTATCAGTGGGGACATTGGGACAAAGAAAGAGGAGACGTCTTGTTCCTACAAAATGGAGCATTACTGCTACCGATGATATCATTGGACGCCGATTACACAGAGAAGTTCTGAGATATGATTGGATCAATGAATTTAGAGTTAGTATTGATCATGCTCTTGGGAACACAGTTGCACTATTGTTCTTGCCCGATGCTTGGAAATTTGAAGCCATGGAATCATGGCTGGGAGGTCTCAATCCTCCGATTATTACAGATCATGAATGGTCTCGAGGACGAAAAGACTATGCTCGTTCTGTTGCAGGAGCGTATTATGCAACTAAGCTACCAGCCCTGGAGTATCTTGTTGAGAAACGACGACAGGCCGGAGTTATTGTTTTCATGGAGATTGATCCCCAGCAATGGGTGCCCTTGGGAGTTTGGAGGTTTCGAGAGATAGCCAAACGAGCACTTGTAACAAACATCAAGAACTTTGCTAGTCTTGAGGAGGCACTGAGCGAGATTGGTTCACATCTCAGGATTCCTATGCAGAGATGGCTAGAAACAAGTAAAGTTTATGCAGAGTATAGGACTCAAACAAAACTCACTGATTTCATGTGAGTCTTTCTTATAGATCATAGGGCAATTTAAGAGATAAACAGAAGACATGTTTTTAGAGGACCGACAGTGATTTACGAGCGACTCTGTAGATTCAGCGAACGAGTCACAATAAGAAGTGATCAACCCCAGGGTGATAAGGAGCTGAGGAGAGCTGTCAAGTTCTTAGCTCCAATGATGACGCTGACTGTCAAAGGAGTAAAGGCTGCTGCAGACCTGGTCGCAATTCTGCTATTTTTATCAGTAACTACACTTCTCTACACGTTGGGACTCTCTCTATTTATCGTTTTACCACTCTCAGTTATGGCTTCAACTATCTCACTATACATTATCCAGACGTATCCAATATCGTTGATGAACAGCTACAAGTTAGGTCTCTCAGAGGAAGCTGACTTAGTCTTCGAGCAGTTCATCCTTGTGTTCCAATCAGGAGGTACTATCTTTGACGCGATTGAGATGGTTGCTCACTCTGAGCATCCCTACCTCTCTAGCGCATTCAGTCAGATGATTGTAAGAATAAATGATGGTACACCACCTGAAACAAGTCTGACGGACTTTGCGAAGGATCAACCATCAGATGATCTTCGTCGATACTTCATGGCAATCCTATCATCATTGGAGAAAAAAACAGATCTTATTGAAACACTATCGGGTGAATCCTTTGAAGCGGATTTGGCTCTTCGACAGAAGAATCTCGAGTTGGAAAGCAGGTTGTTGATAGTGGCTGCGCTAGTTACCTATGTACCAATTATGTTCACACTCGCAGCTTCTCTTGCTGGATTCTCGACTAATCTCTCGATTCTTCTGATGATTCCCCTGTTCGTAATAATGAATGCCTTACTGAAGAGTCGCTTCTCAAGCCAGTTCTCTGCCTACTTCGATAGACCCAGAGATGAAACGTTAGTACCACGTTCTCAAAAGGATATAATTACAGAGTACGATGAATTCCTGAACCTCCTCATACTTCTTGGTGAGCGGCTCAGCACAGGTGACACGTTGGAAGTTGCACTACCTAATATTCGAGATGATTTAGAGACAGAGGCGCAAAGACTGGTTGACATCGCCATTAAGGCTGTGTATGTTCAAGAAACTAGCATGGTTGAAGCAATGCGACTCGCATCACAGGCAACGCTTGGTCAGAGAGTATCTCAGATGTTTAACATGATTGCATTGATGTGTGAGACCTCTGCAACGGATGCAGGAATCCGAATCTCAAAGATTGCAACACGTCTAGTGAAGAGATCAGCAGTAGCAAAGGAACGCGACTCTATAATCGCGGCCCAAAGAATGAAGGTGTATCTTCTCACGTTAACAAGCGCTGCAGTTCTAGGTATGCTTGCTTCGTTGGCTCCGTTCATGTATATCGGAGCCTTACTTACGCAGGGTCCCACTTGGACTCTGGGAAGCATCACTATACTGGATATCATTCCACTACTAGCTACTCTCGGTGTAACTACATTGTCTACAGGATATCAGAACACACAAATGGTAAATGGTGGTCGTCCAGTTTTGATTGGTATAGTTTCAGCGCTGTTATTCTGGGTTTCATTCGCATTATCATCCACAATGATGGGCCTAAGCTGACGTAAGAATCATTTATTTGCCCAAATGATATTGGGGTTTATTGTTAGGATGAGATGTAATTATGCTTCAAATCCCATTTCTTGATTGGACCTTAACCGATATCATGTTGTTTTTCCAGGATGACTGGATACTAGCATGGACGTTAATTCTGTCGGGAGGTCTCCTTGCTATGTGGCTTCTAGAGAATATTACGGACCCAATTCCATTGTTGGGAACCATCTTTGATGGTCTTGTGTCCGTTGGAACCTACTTGGGCTTCTTTGTTGGAATCCTTGACATATTCGTAGGATATGTCGTTTACACTACACAACCTGACGCAATAATTGTAGCAGGTTTTCTAATCCTCATGGGATTCTCACTAGTTATGAGGGTACTTTCAAAGTTCCCCCTAGCCTTAGTGTTTGCTCTAGCTGTCGCCGCAATTGGAACTGCAGTAATCTATGGATTCTTGCAACCCTTAACTACTGTTCCTCTTATTCAAGAGGCAGCAATCTGGTTGACTTCTGGAAAAGGTCTACTAGTAATAGGATTCATCATATTCTGCGTTGCGTACGTTGTTGGTGGATTGATAATTAAACTGATTCAGCTGATAGGAAAGATATTCGCTTCAGTTCCAGTGAGCGTGCTCGTTGGACTTGGAGCAATTGCAGTTGGTGTGATAGTTATACTCAATCCGGCTCTACTTGGACTAATAGCGTGGCCATGAGTTCAGGAGGGGTAGTATACCCCTCTAACCTTCTTTTTAATAAGCTATCTTCGTAAAGGCTTCCCTGAAACCTGTTTCTTTATTTCCATGTATATGCAAGTCTTCAAGATTAGGGATTATTCGTAATTAATCATGGATAATTCCACTCGTCTGAAGCTCTTCGACAAAATCTTTGCATAAATTCCAGTGAGTGTACTCGTCGGATTTGCAGCAATTGCAGTTAGATTGATAATAATATTCAATCCAGCTCTAGTCGGACTAGTGGCATGGCCATGAGCTCAGAGGGGTGTATCACCGTTCATTGTAAGTTGGACAGACTTGGACATCAGGCTGTCCGTCCAGGAACGACACTGGATTTGGTTTGAACATGGATTATGTTCCTTGCTGCGTTGATATCAGCATGATGATGAGCGTCACACTTGATACAATAGAAGAACTCTCCTCCCCTTTTCTTAGTCTTAGAGGCCTCATCATTGACCCGGAAACCTCTTTCACCGCACTGGTGACAAGTCTGTGACGTATATCGTGGGTTCACTGTCCACACACTGTATTTTGAATGACCAAGAGATTCTCGCATATACTTCACTGTGTCAATGATCTTCCCCCACAAGTTCGCACTCAATGACCACGATAGATCCTTAGAACCAGCATGGCCCTGAAAGCTCCTCAGGTCTTCAAAGAACAGTTTTCTCACTCTGTGTTCCTCACAAAACCATACCGTCTTCGCAGCGATGATGCGTGCAATCTCTTTGTCAAGCCGACGTATCTTGTCCCACGTAGCATTGAAATGCCTTATCTTTTTAGAGAGGAAAAGAGGATATGCTTGTCCGGGTCGTTTTCGTTCCCAGTTGTTCTGTCTTCTGTCTACCTTAGATTGTAAGACCGACGCATTCTTCCTCAGTATCATCCTCTTTACAATAAGAGGTTCGACCGAGATCAACAGGTCTACAAACCTAGTATTCTTTTCCACTGAGAGAGCAATTGGTACCCTTAGTCCCCTATCAGCTCCAGCTTCTGTTGTATACTCTTTATCTCCAAGTACCTTTGAACTCACAGTTCCGTTTGTGGACATGAATGGTATCTGGAGGATTACTTTGTGTCCGCGTAAGAGTAGACGGGGGGGCGCACTCCGTCGCAAGCCCTTCAATCTACGAGCCTCATTTGCTAACCTACAAATCTCTTTTGGATCACCGTTCTTCTTATGTTTGAGTCTTGAGAGCTGGTGAGTCACATGTTGGAACTGAATTGTATTCATGAGCTGCTCATGCATATCTGCGAACTTTGCAGCCCTAAACCTCACCTGTTCAGCTCTTTGGAAATGCCCATTTTTCTTTGCGCGATTTGCTTTGACCGAGTCTTCAGTGGCTGCCCTTGGCAACCAATCAAGAAATCTGAAGGTCAGAGTCTTTGATTTGTAAGGAGAATCAGTCTGTTCCCTTCCTTCTATTCCTGGTGGGAGTTTAAGATGTAACAGGACTTCATTCTCTTTCTCGGAGTCAAGAGTGAACCAGTACCCCTGACCGATAGAGTTCTCGGTTGATGCTGAGAAGTCAAGACTATATCTTCTGAGTTGGGGAATAGTGAATGAATATCCAATCTTCGCCCAGCTCTTGATCTTTCTCTTAACAAGTCGTTGGACATTCTGAAGGTCAAGAGATTCTTTTGCAAACAGAGAAGATACTTTCTTCCTCTGGCGTCCTCGCCAACTTATCTTCACACCAAGAGTATCTAGAATGTGTCTGTCAATTGCAAGGCGTAACTGTCTCAGTACTCCAAGAGCGTAATGATATCCCGAACCGTTGTTTCTCACGGCAGCGCATTGGTCCCTCACCCTTCGAATCAAGTCTGAGGGAATGTGTTTACTTCGCAGAAGTCTAAGGACATCATCCTTTGAGCCATGTAGAAAGGCTATCGCGGTATTGAAGAGTTGTCTTCTCGACCAATCCGCTAATAGTGTTCTTCCAGCGTGCTCCAATGCATTCCGATGAAGCCGTTCATAGACCAGTACTTTGTATTCAGCATTATGTTGATAGCAGAGGTCTCTTTCATTTCGTAAGAGAGTGTAAGCTCGCCCCCGATAATTAGAGAGTGCTTCTCCAAGAACCTCAGCGCGTCGATCAGTCTTGTAAATGCGTGAGAGGATGAGGTTAACAGTCTTGGTATAATTCTTAAAATGTGACGTAAGAGCTGTCAGGTCTATTTCATTGACCTTTCCTCCAGACTGTCCTGCAAGTGATGCTATCACAAGTGAGCTGGAGCCATTCTTCTTTCTGTAGCGGGGATCAGGTGTCCGACCCTTTCCTTTCCGGGCTACTTCCCGTTGGCTGGAGTTGAGAGTAAAGGACTCGACAAGGTAGTTTAGTGATGAAATTCTATAATAGTTGTCGTCCATTGTTATCTGTTCAGACGCCTTTGGCTTCTTACACGAGCGAGAACGACGCCGCTTGTCCTTTTTCATCACCTATAACCTCGGTACTTTGTCCTTGAAACAGGATATAAGCCCATACAAAATATAGTCTATAATAGTTAACAACAGTAGAATTTAAACTCGTAAATTTCAATAGAATAGCGAAATATCGTGGTTCTTCGAATATATCTCTTTTATAAACACATTACAAAATACGAAATAGAAAAGGTCCATAATTGAAGGATCACGAAAAACAGTGAATCCAAAACTCGCTCCTCTATCTGGACAGTTTCTAATAAACGCCCCGTCTCACAACATGGGAAAATAGTCAAAATGACAACTGGATTAAACCATAATGAGAATGGATAATACTAGTTTATATCTAGGCACAGTCCATTGTAGAATGGCGAACGAACGGGCTAGTTTTTGTTACATACCCTCAATTACGAAAACTCCCCCCTCCTACCACGATTCCCGTCTGTTCGCCACACTCTTTCTAGGATAACTACTTCGATTTGCATGTACCATTGGCTGACA
>VAPC010037186.1_pt1 | contig 13253 bp, 9 predicted proteins | sample 3395121 | NCBI WGS metagenome assembly VAPC01 (sample SAMN08290434, study PRJNA428436) | hydrothermal vent metagenome | isolation source: Deep-sea hydrothermal vent chimney | place: Indian Ocean: Southwest Indian Ridge | depth 1711 m m
ACGGTTATATTTTGATCACACAGCATTCGTTGGTGGCGTCGTTGTTACAACGCTTAAGCATGTTTGTGATTCAATCGAAAGTGACACTAGCGGATGCATCCGATCATTTTGCTCGGTTTGCGCTCCAGTCTGACGATCCTTTCATCACCGGACATTCGCTCTTAAGTCTTAAAGTAGGCGAGGTATACCAGGATGACAATCTGGTATCTCTCAGGATCGGAAACCTCGAACAACAAAATCGATATTTACTTTTATGCCTTTCTATAGACCAGGCAAAATCCTTGTGGAATGAATTTGCACATCGATTAGCTGTTTCAAGTTTCGACGCCTGGCGTCTATCGGAGATTAACAGTGGTATCCCTGTGATCTACCCCGAAACATCCGGGGAATTTGTATTGCAAATGTCGAATCTTGATTTGCTCGATGGTGTGAGTTTTAAAAAAGGTTGTTATCCTGGCCAGGAAATAGTCGCGCGTATGCAGTATCTGGGAAAATTGAAACGCCGGTTGTTTCTGGCCAAATTTTCTACCGACCACTGTCCGGTACCGGGTGATGAGATATGCACCAGTGGAGCCGCCGCCGCAGATGGTAGTGGCAAGGTGGTAGATGCGATCCTGGATGCTCAGGGCCTCTGTCACTGCCTGTTTATTGCCCAGATAAAAAAGGCTCTTGCTAATGAATTATGCCTGTTGAATCAGGATCATATAACGCTCTCGCCAACTGAATTACCCTATTCTATCCCGGATACTTAATGCTTCAGCACGATTTCCTAAAATGGCTAATACCTGTAGACACGATCAGGTTTCGAGATAAGACTCAATCTGGCACAGTATAGGGTCAACTTCCGTATAGTTGGTTAATATCCGGTGGTAGTGTCCGTCATGCTTCAGTATCAGGCTGGGAAAACTATCGATGCCAATCGACCTTGCTCGATTTATTTCTTTTAATAGTTGTTCCTGCGTCTCTGGCGCCATTAACTGGCTGGTAAAACGATCTGTATCGAGACCGATTTTTCTTGCTGCCTCGATTAAGGTTTGATTGTCTGATGGATTTCTGGCCTCCAGGTAATAAAACTTTTGAATCTGTTGAGTCATAATGACATCGTATTGATCGCCCTGCTCTCTCGCGGCAATCACAGCTCGACAGGCGGGATAAGTGGAGCGCCTCGGTTTGCATTGGCTCCAGAAGTCAAAATTAAATTGCACCCCGGGGATCGTCTGTCCGATTCTTTGCCAGGTTTGCTGCAGCATCATTTGCATGGGTTCGGGCATATCGTCATCTGAATCTGCTGCGAGGCCGCCGAGAAGACGCTCTATCTTCAACCCTGCTGGTAATTTTGCGAGTAAATTCCGATAAACCATGGAAAATCCCCAGCACCAGCTGCACATCGGGTCGTGACCATAAATCAGGACAGGGTTCATAATGCACCGGTAGGTTGTGAATTAACCAGCTCCTGAATGATGGTATCGCAGCTTTGAATCGAACTGATGCCAGCGACACTTTTCCCTGCCTGCCAGTAATCTCGCTTACCACTTTCATCCAACGATGACTTTTTAAGCTGCCAGATCGACTTCAATGCATAAATAGTACGCATCCAGTGTTTAGTGCGATGACCGGAGAGCATTAATCTGGCCAGCCAGCCGGACTTTAATCCACTACGCTTGATGTAGTCGGTATTGATCACCGAAACCGGGATACCAGTTATTCTCTCGGTTAGCACGATATCTTCTTCCTCGGCGTCGAGTATTGCCTGCTTGTATACCTGACTCGACAGACACTCCTGGCTGGCAATAAACCGGGTACCTAACTGGCAGGCTGCATACCCAATATCGAGCGCTTGTTGAAATCCACTTGAATCACCGATACCACCCGCGCAAACGAGTGGTACCTCAAGGTTCTTCAAATCATCGTATAACTGCCGGATATCTTTTTCACCCGCATGACCGCCCGCACGGTTATTTACACAGATCAACCCATCGGCGCCATTGTCGAGGCCAATTTTCGCCCATTTCAACTCGGTAACATCGTGGTAAACCAGTCCGTTGACCGCGTGGACACGTTTTGCCACCCGGTCAGGTTTGCCCAGCGAGGTAACAAAAAATCGAATGCCTTCCTCGAGCGCAATATCAATCCACTCTGACATGCGTTGCTGGTATTTCTGAGAAGATTTTTCAATTAAGGCATTCATGCCGATCGGCTTTTCGGTCAGTCTACGTATCAGGCGGATACCCTCACGAAAATCATGTCCATGAACGTAGGTCAAAGAGATCGGCTGTAATACACCAAGGCCACCGGCAGCAGAGACTGCCGCCACTAGCTCTGGATTACTGCAGGGGTACATCGGTCCGCCAATGACCGGATACTGGATGCCCAGGGTTTCAACAAAATTCTGCGCTGCAAACGGGAAACTATTTTCTGTCATAATTATTTTTTATACCCGAGCAGCCATTCTGCCCGCACTATTGTGACCACCTCTCCAGACTCATCGATAATCTCGGCACTTATCTCGAAGGCCGTGTTATCCTCGATACCCTCAGGCAAATCAAGCATGGCTTTAGCGGTTAATTTACCCCTGGCCTTCTTGATATACTCGGCCTTCAGGCTGAGGACGATGCCTCGCATATTATCGGACAGAGACGATATCACGGCCAGACCCGTGGCAATTTCACCCAGGTTAATCAGCGCAATCGCATGAATAGATTTCAAATGATTTCGCACCCTCCGTCGGTCACGTATCGAAACCCGAACCCTGCCTGGCTCCAGGCTTTCGACCAGAGGGTCGATAGTTCCACTGTAGGGAACCATCCAGCCAAGAACCAGGCTGAATAGCCTTGCTCCACCGGGTATTGGTTCGAGTCTTTGCCACCATTTGAGGAGGAAATTTTCAGGTGCGTTGATAACAGCGGTATTCATTGATCGGGTACTTACCAGTAGGATAGTATGGACAGATCGTCGGTCGATTCAGGTCGCATACTTTAACCCGCTAAACACCCTGAATACAAGGCGAGGTACTCAGGCTAATAGACTTGCAATGTGTTTCTTGAGTTCAATAGGTGAATGGGTTGATAATGGCGTATGGATATTAAATCTGACCGAGAAAAACTAACCAGGGCATTCGACCACATGGTCGAACATGTCAACCAGGCGATACACGACGCCGAGGAAGCACTCGCTCCTAGCGTCGATGAAATGGTGAACAATGCCCAATCAATAGCGCATGAGCTTTTTACCTTAACCAAAAAAGAGTCAGAACGACTTGGTAAAGCGTTAAAACGTGATATAAAAAGCGCCAATAAAACGCTCAATCAGCAGCGCAAGGAACTCAGGGAATGGCTCAGTTTTGACCTGACGCTGGTAGAAGATAAATTTGTCGAATTGATCGCCCAGGCCGCCGATAAAGCATGGCTTGATTTCCGCGATTTCGAAAATGAAGCTATAAATGCCAGCGTGTATCGAACTGGAGAAGTCTGTAGTGCCGGCACACTATGCTGCAGTAACTGCGCGCAAACCATGAATTTAACTAAAACCACTCATATCCCCCCCTGCCCAAAGTGCCATCACACTGAGTTTTATCGGGTAGTCTCCTGACGGTTAAATCCCCGATCCTGGAAATTCAAACCAGGCAACCTATTTTAAGGTAACCCTCCAACAAGGCACGTAAATCACCAGCGCCTTTGTACGGTTCACGGCCATCATGCCCGGGTAGCGGCAGCACATAAGGCATCCCCCACATTAGGGAATTTATTGCCTGAAATCAGTTGCTTGCCAGTTATTTTCCGTAAAACTGAGGAGTGCTAGTAAGCAGCACTAATTGCGGATGACGTTTGACCTGTTACCAGAACATATGTGGTAACGTCGAATTTTTTATATTTTAAGTGGACAGACTGATAATATGACGGGTATATCACTGTCGATTCGACGCGGTGAGGAATATGGGCTGGATAATCGAAAATTGGGTCTGGGTTCTGATAGGTATAGTATTTGTGGGCATGCATCTGTTCGGGCACGGTTGTCACGGCAAACACGATGACACTGGCAAGCCCAAAAACTCATGACACTTGCGAAGGACACGACATACTGAATCCAGGGCATGTTTACCAGGCGTTAAGAATAATTACCACTATCGGTTTTGTATAATGAGATCTACCAGCCTGCGAAACCACGAGGCCTGTAAATTTACAGCTTTCTCGAGCGAATATTAGCGGCATTCAAGTGTCTAAGAAGGTGGAGTTTCTCACGTCAGAACGAGCACGCAATGTTGGTTGACAAATTTCCGGGAAACTTCGAATAAAAAAGCTTGACCTGTACCTAACATACAGGTTTTACACTTGCTAGCAAGCGGCGGTAGCCTTAATTATTCATCACATATATTGGGGGTCACTAAATGTCTTCTAACCAGCAGAATACAAGCATGCCACAGCATGTCGTAGCTATGGGCCATCCAGTTATGCTACCAGATGACTGTTTTTCGAAAATTGGCGCTGAAATAATTTCAACCATTCTCACTGACTACCAGGGAGATATTGCCTTTCGACTCTGGGACGGTACCTTTATATACGGGACAATTGATGCGCGCTGTATTGTTTTTATCAAACAGCCTGGTGTGTTGCGTGACCTGATTTTACACCGCGATCTATTGCGACTCGCGGACAGTTATCTGACCGGCGCGATTCAAATAGACGGTGACCTCGAGTCCTTGTTCGACCTCAAGACGCACCTGCTCAATCTGGATCTGTCACTAGGCGCCCGGTTGCACCTGTTACGCCAGGCGCTGCGATTACCAAAGCAGGCTCGCAAAAAAACTACACGCAGCTGGCGCGCGAGCCGACGTGCGCATAGAAATTCCCCTGCGAGCATCGCCCACCATTACGATGTAGGTAATGATTTCTATCGGCTTTGGCTTGACCCGGAAATGGTGTACTCCTGCGCCTATTTCAACCATGCCGATCAACCCCTGGCCGAGGCACAGCAGGATAAACTGGATTACCTGTGCCGTAAGCTACGGCTTCAGCCGGGACAAACACTACTGGATATCGGCTGTGGCTGGGGTGCACTGGCCCTATGGGCTGCACGCTATTACGGGGTGCAGGTACATGGCATCACGCTCAGTCAGGAGCAGTATCAGACCGCACGAGCGCGGGTACAAACAGCCTGTCTGGAAGATCAGGTCAACATCGAGCTGCTAGATTACCGCGATCTGCCGGACGATGCGCACTATGACCGTGTGGTCAGCGTCGGTATGTTTGAGCATATCGGGGTTAATAATTTTGCGACCTACTTCGGTACCGTTCGACGCGTATTAAAACCTGGTGGACTATTTCTCAATCACGGCATCACCAGTGAGACTGGTTGGCAGCGCACACCACTGACCCGCTTCATGAACCGCTATATCTTTCCCGATGGCGAACTGGCACGTATTAGTGACGTGACCGACGCAATGGAACGCGCTGGTTTCGAGCCCCTGGATGTCGAGAGCCTGCGACGACATTATGCGCTGACCCTGAGAAGCTGGGTAGCCGCTCTTGAAGCAAAGCGTGAAGAGGCTATCGAGTATTCCAGTGAAGTTACTTACCGTTTATGGCGACTATATATGACTGGCTGCGCCTATTATTTCGATGAGGGAAGTATCGGTCTTCACCAGGTACTGGCCGGCCACAAGCATGCGCGCCAGCCGGTTTCCCTCAGGCGGGATGATCTTTACACATCGGATGACCCTGTGGATCGCGACGGGTATAGCAAGTCCTGGCAGGAGAAATAGAATGAACACGAAAGATGATAATAATCGTCGTCGTTTCCTGATAGCCGCTACCGGCGTGGTAGGTGGGGTGGGCGCCATCGCCGTCGCCCTGCCCTTTATTTCATCCATGAATCCAAGCGCACGAGCGTACGCTACCGGTGGGCCGGTGCGAGTCGACATAAGTAATCTGATTGTCGGGCAGCAGATTACGGTAAAATGGCGAGGCCAGCCGGTCTGGATTTTGCGGCGTAGCCCACAAATGCTGAAAAACTTAAGTACCACCGAATTCCGCGAATACCTGAGAGATCCGGATTCAGCGGTAGAAACTCAGCAACCCGGTTATACGCAGAACGAATATAGATCGATAGAATCAGAATATTTAGTCGCAGTCGGTATTTGTACCCATTTGGGTTGCGTGCCAACATTCAGACCGGATATAGCCCCTACAGACCTGGGTGCCGACTGGCGTGGAGGTTATTTCTGCCCCTGTCACGGTTCCCGGTTTGACCTGGCTGGTCGGGTCTATAAGGGTGTGCCAGCCCCAACCAACCTGGTCATACCACCCTACCGGTTTGCCTCAACCGAAGAAATCGTGGTTGGAGAGGATATGGTGGACGCCTGAAGCGACGGTTTATGCTCGATGGTCATTTGGCAGGCTAGAAAATAAACGAATAGGTAAGATCAACCCGGTTATCCCATCCGCCTTTCTTAGCCCCGGTATAATTTTGGAGGTGGATCAGGGAGCCTCTGACTAATTCTGAACGTCAGGGAATTCGCCAGTTTAACCCCCCGCGGCGATCAAGCTCGCATTGCCTCCAGCTGCAGTGGTATCAATGCATAAATGTCGTTCGATGACTAATCGTTCCAGTGCATTGGTCTCGCTAATCAAGGGAATTAGTACCCCTTCGCGCCTGGCCAGCGCCCGCCGATAAACCGTCAATGTATCCGCTTCAGCCTGGCTCATCACTGCGTCAAACCCGGTTAACTGCTCCAGGGTTTCGTTATCCAGGTTACCGTCGACACCGGCTGCAGGTAAATCAAACCTGGTGAATTCATCGAGTAAATCGGTAATTCCACCACAAATAATAACTACCGCATTACCTTGTGAAAGCGCCAGTATGGCCTGCGTCAATGCGACTGGTTTGGTAGGCCCCAGGCAAAGAATCACACCACGGGGATGGCACGACAGGCGATTGATCTCTCCGGTAGGACCTGGCATGTTTTCTATGGTGTCCGAATATTGAAGATTAAGATCCAGGTTAAATGCATCAATAATGCCTGAAATCGATTTCCCGAGGTTAGGGGTTCTGCCGCTGTAAGAAGAAGACAGGTGATCGATCGCCATCTGTATATTATCGGGTTTGATAGCCTGTGATGATTCAGTTGCAAGGAGCTTGCCGGGAAGCTTTCGAAAACGAGGGAGATAAGACGGCCCGCCTGCTTTTGGTCCGGTACCTGATAATCCTTCGCCACCAAATGGCTGGGTGCCGACGACCGCACCAATTTGATTGCGGTTAACGTAGATATTACCCGCCCTGATGCGCTCGACCATTTGTTCGACCCTGTTATCTACCCGGGTATGAATGCCAAAAGTGAGACCAAATCCACTGGCATTAATTGCATCCACTACCTGGTCTATCTCATCGGCTGCAAAAGTTGCCACATGCAATACTGGCCCAAATATTTCTTCTTCCAGTTGTTCGATACCATCTAGTCTGATGACAGTCGGTGCGACAAACAAACCTTGCTCAGGTACTGGTACCTGCTTGAGCAAACGTCCCCTGTCAGCCATGGTGCGACAATGATTTTCAATCCTGGATTTTGCCGCCAGGTCGATAACGGGCCCGACATCGGTCTCCAGCAACCACGGATCACCTATCTTAAGCTCATCCATTGCACCGAATAGCATTTCGAGTAATTTATCAGCGACTTCCTTTTGTATATACAACATACGTAAAGCCGAACAACGTTGACCAGCGGTTTGAAATGCCGAAGTCAGTACATCTCTCACTACCTGTTCGGGGAGTGAGCTTGAATCCACGATCATCGCATTCAACCCCCCTGTTTCGGCTATTAAAGGGGCGTCTGGCGCCAAATGCTGTGCCATATTTCGATTAATGTGTTGAGCAGTCGCAGTCGATCCTGTAAAGCAGACGCCTGCGATACGATGATCGGAAGTAAGCGCGGCACCGACTCTCGCGCCTGTCCCTGGCAATAACTGGATCGCTGACTCAGGGAAACCAGCTTCATGCATCAAGCTTACCGCACGCATAGCAATCAGGCTGGTTTGCTCGGCAGGTTTTGCTATCACGCAATTACCGGCCGCCAGCGCGGCCAGGATCTGGCCACTAAAAATAGCGAGCGGAAAATTCCAGGGCGAAATACAGACGATCACCCCCCGGGCTACACCTTTGGAATCGATACGAGCGGCTTCGGATGCATAGTAGAGGGCAAAATCGACCGCTTCACGAATTTCACCGACTGCGTCTAACCACGTTTTTCCGGCCTCGCGTGCAGCAAGTGCAAAAAGTTCCTCAGCGTTCGCTTCGTACAGGTCGGCAAGTTGCTTCAGGCAGGCTGCCCGTTTTGATACCGGTGTCTGGGTCCAGGTATGAAAGCCACCGAGTGCGTTTTGAATCGCAGATTCGATATCAATCTTAGCAGATTCCGTTACCTGTCCAACCAGGTCGTCGCTTTTGGCGGGATTATAGACCGCACTGGTTTCACCGCCGGTAGGTTTGGAGCCAATTAAGGGCCCGGCTTGCCAAACTGTAGTTCGAAATGCCTCTCGCCGCAGATCAATTTGGCCTACAACTTTTAAATCTGTGATATCCCAACCCTTAGAATTACGTCGCTGCCTTCCATAAATTTTTGCCGGTACTGGGATATTCGGGTTGCTTACCGTTTCACCTGGTGCTAACACCTGTGCGAAAGGGTCCCGTGCGATTTCCTCCGGAGCGATACTGGTATCTACAATTTGATTCACGAATGAACTATTAGCACCGTTTTCAAGTAGGCGACGTACCAGGTAGGCGAGTAAATCCTCGTGTTCGCCGACCGGAGCATATATGCGGCAACGAGCTTTTTGTTCGCGTACCACAAAATCGAAAAGCGACTCACCCATACCGTGTAGTCGTTGAAATTCAAAATTATCGTCACCCTTTGCCAGTTCGAGAATCGCTGCGACCGAATGAGCATTGTGAGTCGCAAATTGTGGGTAGATACGATCTCGCATATCGAGCAGTTTTTTAGCACAGGCCAGGTAAGATACATCCGTATTTACCTTGCGCGTAAAAACCGGATAATCGGCAAGCCCGAGAACCTGAGCACGTTTAATTTCTGTATCCCAGTAGGCTCCCTTTACCAGTCTCACCATGATTTTCCGATCGAGTCGATTAGCAAGCTCGTAGGTCCAGTCAAGCACAGGTATTGCGCGGCGGCCAAACGCCTGTATCACGACGCCAAATCCATCCCATCCCTTTAAGGCAGGATTGCTCAGTACGCTTTCGATTACATCGAGGGAAATATCGAGTCGATCGGCTTCTTCGGCATCGATGTTAAAGCCCATATTAGCCGAACGAGCGAGAACCGCGAGCGAGCTCGTACGCGCGACCAATTCAGACATAACGCGTTCGTGCTGACCTATTTCGTAGCGTGGATGCAGGGCGGATAATTTTATCGATATGCCTGGATTGCAGCGAATATCCCGATTGCCACATATTGGAGCCAGTGCGGTAATCGCATCGGAATATGCGAGGTGATATTGCCTGGCATCCTTATCGGTACGTGCTGCTTCGCCGAGCATGTCGTAGGAATAGGTATAACCCTTTGCCTCTAGTTCCCTTGCTCGTTTGCTGGCTTTTTTGATATTGGTACCCAGTACGAAATGCCGACCTAGTTCTTTCATTGCCTGGGCAACCGCATTGCGTACCAGGGGTTCACCCAGGCGCTTGACTAACTTCTGGAGCGTTGTCTTCAAACCTTTTTCATCCGCAGGTGCTATCACTTTTCCAGTCAACAGTAATGCCCAGGTTGAGGCATTTACTAGCGGTGATTCAGAGTGCCCGAGGTGCTCGCCCCAATTCCCTGGCGATATTTTGTCTTCGATCAATTCATCGATTGTTTGCGCATCCGGTACACGCAGCAATGCCTCTGCCAGACACATCAATGCAACGCCTTCCCTGGTAGTCAAACCATACTCTGCGAGGAAGTTTTCCATCATCCCTGGTGATCCGGATCGTCGGACTGTTTTGATTAATTCAGCCGCTCTTTCACTAATATCCAGGCGTTCGGCTGTTGAGATGTGCGAATCACTAACCAGTTCTTTAATTAACTGGTATTCGTCTAACAGATAATAGTCACGAATTTTTAGACGCAAGTTGTCGGTCGACAATAGCGGTATTGCCCTACGTATTTCAGGTTTCATCGATGGAAATATTGTTTAAGCGTTGGGTAATATACTACCACTATAGATGGCGTAAATATCACGCGATTTATTGATCAAAGTTCTTGCTGCGCAAACGATCAAACTCGGGGGTTTCAAGATCCGCGGGGTCCAGTAATCCTGGCAGGGCACGATAAAGATCGCGAAACAATTTTTCTCCCGCAACGTCAATTACATAAGTCGTAATCCATTTGGCATCTTTCGCACCCATTTGCGCGGTGATGTGATCACCCAGTAAGCGTAAGAAAACGAAGCCAGGACCTTCTTTTTTATTGATTTGACAGCTCGAATATTCGCTAATTCGGTTGTTTAGAGTCTGCAAAAATGAAGCAATATAGTCACCCGCCCCATCGGTTTCCCGGCGATTATCCTGCATGATACCGGCCAGGTGTAAACCCGTTGTTGTGATCAACGATTTACGATATTTCAACTCGAAGCTATCGAACAGGAAACGATCAACGAGCTGGATCAGGTAAGCGGCATATTCGGTGATTACATCCAGTCGTTGAGAACCGCTATCGGTTTGAAAGCCCTCATTTTCAAGGTCAAGTAAACCTTGCCCACTGAATTGCCATATATTAAAACTGATCGCGCTGCTGACGTCTTCAAGGCTACGCACCTTTTTTGTATTGCTCCAGCCGGTTTTTATTCTAGCCACGATTTAACCCGGTTAATTGAAAAGACTGACCGCCCATATCCGCACTGTTATTTTCGCTTATTATATTAACGGTTTTTTTCACCCTGAACCTCAAGTTATGCATGATTGTAAAGGAAGGTACTGGGCGAAATCTAAGCATTATTATAGTCGATAACAGGTCAATTGCTGGATATCCCAATAACGGGGTCTGGCGCTATTGCAGCCCTTGTTAAATCAACTACACTACCGTTAACAATAATCTGGCTACTATCGGGATTTGGGCCAAATAGGAGAAAGTTATGGCTTCAACATGGTATCAACAACTTCAAAAGGGTATCGGTGAGCGACGAAAGCTGCAGAAACTCAGGATAAGTGATATCACATTTTCTAACACCTACCAGAACGAGCTGGCGGTTAGCGACGCCCTGTATGATCTCGATGTGCTAACCACGATGAAAAAAAATACGGTGCGAGCTCGCCTGATGCAAATCGAAAAACACGGGGGAAGTTACTCGGTCAAGCTATACACGTTGAAAGATTCAATTCCATTGTCGCAATCGATGCCTATTTTAGAATCAATGGGTTTAAATGTATTAGTCGGCCGGCCTTATAGAATTACGCTTGGGCGTAGAATTTTCTGGATGCACCACTTTACCCTTGATCGTGCCGACAGTATTTGCGAGGTTGACTGTGAAAAAATCCCTCGCTATTTCAGCGAGCTATTTGAGAGCGTGTGGCATCAAAGATGCGAAAAAGACGCATTTAATCACCTGCTGTTCAGCGCCTGTATCAAGGCAAGAAATATTCAGATTATCCGTGCCTATGTTATTTATTTGCATCAAATCCGATTTCCGCACAGTCGTAGCTATATTATCGAAACCCTGAATACTTATCCCGAAATCACACTCCTGCTGGTTAAATGCTTTTTACACAAGTTCGACCCTGAAAAAACTAAAATCGATTCCTACAATAAAATTATAGAAACCATTGATGAAAAGCTGCAGGGTATAGAATCTCTAGACCACGATAGAATTTTTAGACGCCTGGTTAATTTGATTCAATCGACTGTACGTACCAACTATTTCCAGCATTCTGGGAACGATAACAACTGCATCAGCTTCAAGCTAGATTCTAGCAACATTATAAAACTCCCTAAACCAGGCCCTCGATTCGAAATATTCGTCTACTCTCCACGCTTTGAAGGGATACACCTGCGCGGAGGGCTAGTCGCACGCGGTGGCATACGCTGGTCTGACCGCAAGGAAGATTATCGAACTGAAGTACTGGGTTTGATGAAAGCACAAATGGTCAAGAATGCCGTCATAGTTCCGGCCGGATCAAAAGGCGGTTTTATCACCAAACAAATCTCAGATTTGCCTGCCGCGGAAATTTACGCCGAAGTACGGGCCTGTTATTCATTATACATCAATGCATTGCTTGATCTCACCGACAACCTGGTGAACCAGGAAATCATTCATCCTGTACACACAGCAGTATACGATTCTACCGACCCCTACCTGGTCGTGGCGGCCGATAAAGGGACTGCTGCATTTTCCGACGTTGCGAATTCGATCGCCCGGAAACACGATTTCTGGCTCGACGATGCATTCGCCTCGGGCGGTTCGCAAGGCTACGATCACAAGAAAATGGGTATCACCGCCCGGGGGGCATGGGAATCTGTGAAGCGACATTTTCGTGGACTCGGCAAAGACATTCAAAACGAAGCTTTTAGCGTGATGGGCATCGGGGATATGTCTGGCGATGTGTTTGGCAATGGCATGTTGCTGTCACCTTGTATACAACTGGTTGCTGCATTTAATCACCTGTATATCTTTATCGACCCTAACCCGAATATCAAAAAATCATTCCAGGAACGCCAACGACTATTTGCCTTGCCTCGATCTAGCTGGAGTAACTATAACCAGTCACTCATTAGCAAAGGTGGCGGTGTATATTCACGTAAGGCCAAAAAAATCATCCTCACCCCGGAGATTCAGCTTCTAATCGATTGCGAAGAGGATCATTTAACGCCTAACGAAATGATCGTTTATTTGCTCAAGGCGCGAGTAGACCTGCTCTGGAACGGAGGTATCGGTACCTACATAAAGGCCTCTAATGAAACCAATACGGAGGTTTCAGATAAAAGCAATGATGAAATACGAATCGACGGCAACCAGGTACGCGCCAAATCAATCGGTGAAGGGGGAAATTTGGGTTTGACGCAGAGAGGCCGCATCGAATATGCCCAGTCAGGTGGCCTTTTGTACACCGATTCAATCGATAATTCTGCCGGGGTAGACTGCTCGGATAATGAAGTCAATATCAAAATACTGCTATCACAAATAGTGAAAGAAGGTCGCTTAAGTCGCGAGGAACGAAATGCTCTATTGATTGAAATGACCGATGAAGTCGCAGAACACTGCCTGTCCAATAAT
>VAPC010932034.1_pt1 | contig 13118 bp, 21 predicted proteins | sample 3395121 | NCBI WGS metagenome assembly VAPC01 (sample SAMN08290434, study PRJNA428436) | hydrothermal vent metagenome | isolation source: Deep-sea hydrothermal vent chimney | place: Indian Ocean: Southwest Indian Ridge | depth 1711 m m
AGGAGATCCCAGAGAAATGTTTCCGCAATCTGGGAAATTTTTTGATTTAATTCTGAAAATGTCATTGATTCGAAAATGCGTGCTTAAATTCTGTATCTCGTTTTTCGGAAATGATTTTTTCCAAAAATTCGGCCAAGCCTAACCGCTCCAGGGATGCCATAATTTTTAAATCCTCATGGATTTTTTTTGAGATTATAAAACTTGTCGGTTTTCTATCATCAATGTCCATTGTTAAGATCCTCCCAGGCCTAATTCTATGGGCCTAATCGTTCGCTTTAGTTTTTTTTGACCCTAGACCTCACAAAAGAGAAAATAAGGATGTTATTTGCCTTAGAATTATAAATTATTACACTAAAGAAAGTCAAGAAAATAAAGATTTATTTTTTTAACGTGCCTATGCCCACAGCGCCCCGGGGCAAAAAATGGGTACTGGTTTTAAATGGCCTTCATACTTGCCCCAGGATTGCCGATAATTTGATTTTGAAGCTCTAAGTCATTTCCGGAACAAACACACACGGTTCATAACCCTCTTTAAATCAAGGGCTTACCAACGTGTTCGGAACAAGTCAACATAAATGGAACAAAACCAGGTTTTCTAAGTTGTTTGAAATCAATGACTTAACTCCCTTTATTACTATTATTACTAATATACTAATAATATATATATATAATAATAATAATAATAAATGGGTAAAATAGGGTTATCAACAGGTTATCAACATTTTGAATCTGGTTTTTATTTTCATTAAAATATATATATACTTTTTTAATGGAAAAAGTCTACAAAGCTGTAACGCTATATCCGGCAAGGGCTTGCGAGGTTTTGTACTTGTTCCAAAATTACCATTGTTCCATTTACAAAAAGGGAAGGCTTTGATTTTAAAGGACTTAGGAGGCGTTTACAAAATGCGATTCTCCCTAGACTATTAGTCAAGTTTTTACTGTAATTGGCTAGGCAAAAAATTCCTAGTTTGTTTTTGTCTTAAATTCAAGTAATTGGTTTACAAATCGCGAATCTCCTACAGTGTATTGACAAAAAATCGGGAGATCATTTATCAAGGAGAATCGCACTCGGTAAATTTAAAAGGTGTTCCGTTTACCGAATGCGAAAACCCATTGAGAATTGAGAGATTCGCAACCTGTAAATAAAAACAGACCCAAGCAATACGGGTGCCAATAAATAAAAATAAAAAAAACAATAGAATTAACTGGGTTAGTATGATTAATAGTATTATATTAATATCATGATTAACAGCAACAACAAATTAAAAGGAGTAGAAAAAATGGAAGGCAAATTAATCACCACAACTGGCAACATGTCTGATGGCCTCAAAATTGATACATACCAGGGCGCATACACTAATATTGAGGTTGATCATACAACCGCCCCAAACGATTTGGGTGGCGTGTACATGATCTGTGATAGCGCACACGGCAACACATCAGATTATTTTGACCATCTCCCCACAAAATCAGAACAGGCACAGTTTTTATCCGATTTTAATCTCAGGTGATGGGTGCCCCAATCGGGGCATTAAACCACAGCCGCCGGTACAAAGTCCGGCCAAACAATTAAAAAGGGGTAATTAAAATGGAAAATTTTACAAAAACTGACTGCATCAAAATATTGACAGATCTTGGGCTGCAAAAACATACCCAAGGGTACAGCCAGTTTGGCAACTATATATTATCCCACGGAGAGTATTCCACCCCTGATTTTAAGATACGCAAAATCCGTGGCTCAAAATACTACTCAATCTCCGTATCATATTACTACTATTCCGGCACAATCAATGCGCCGGTTTCTGGTCCCGCGGCAGAAATTTTGGATTCGATGCAAAATGAAAAACAATATCGTATAGACGCAGTAAGCTAGGTGATGGGTCCTCGTTAAATCGGGGATTAAACCACGTGCAGGAATCCAAACCCCCTGCCAAACAACTAAAAAAGGAGTAGTAAAAATGGAAAAAGCAAAAGCGGCGCATTCCATTGAACTTGAAAACGAATTAACATGTGGCGCTATATTTACAAAAAAGGAAATGATTGATTTAATGGGAGCAGAGGAGTTTCGGGCGCTGGAAAATAAACCACCCATAGATGCTAGCTGGTCTAACCAGCAAAATGATATTTGGTCCGCTACGCACAATTTTATGGCTAACGGCATCGATCACATAGCGCGGGTAAGTTTTTATTTCGAAAAGGCCTCTGAAAATTGCCTGGACGCGGTAGATCTGAACTGGGATAAGCCAGTTTATTTTATTTATCCGCAAAAAATTGAATTACGTAACAAAAAAAGGGAGAAAAAATGAACCAACAATCTATACCAGTATTCAATTACAATAGGGGGGGGGCTTATGGTTAACTTAATAATGCCGAACGATATCGGGTTAGCGTTCTCGGTTTTCACTAGGGAGGAGTTAGATATTTTAGCAAAAAACCCAGCAAGCGCGGCAGAATGTAAAAATATAGGGATAACCCAAACTCAGTGGAAAGAGCAAATTAAAATTGCAAAGGGACACAAAAAATAAATCGAAAGGAAGTAAAATGAATTTCGACTTAAAAAAAATCATCCAATCCGAACAAGAAAGAAAAAATAAAATTTCGACGCCACCTTGTCCAAAGTGCAAATCAAAAAAAACTTTTGAGGATTATATTGAGTCGGGATCAGATATAGACCCAGCAAGGTGGGTAAATGTTTTAGCGTATTTTTGCGAATCTTGTGGGCATATTTGGCAACCTGAAATTAAAGAGGAGGGGCTTTAAAAAAATGAAATCAGAAACAATAATAAAAATAATTAAAACGATTTCAAAACGACTTGGGGACGGTCGGTTGAATGACCCTCATTCCAGAAAGGGCGCTCAAATGAGTTTGAATTATTGCGCCGAAGCGCTGGAAGAATATTTTAAAAACGGAAGGAATTAAAATGCCAAAAATATTTTTGGAAGTATCACCGGAATTACTTAAAAAAATTCATGTGAAAAAAATGATTGAGAATAAAAAATCTTTAGCCGGATTGATTGTTCCAATGCTTGAAAAATTAACAGAGAAAGTTGAGTTAGGGAAATGAAAATAAAGGAGCACAAAAAATTAGGCTGCTATGTTAAAACCATTAAAGACGCTGTGGCGAATCTTTATCGGATAAACAGTAAGGACTTTAAACAAGTAAAAAGAATTCAAAAAAACATTTATTTTATTGGATCAATTTTAGAAAACAGAGGCTTTGATGAACATGGGGAACGTAAATTCTCGGTTTACTTTTATTGTGGCCCTTTAAACAGCAAGGAAAAAAATGAGTGAGTTCCTTTGGAAAGGGAGGCAGATAGAAGATTTTGAAAAAAATGAATTGATTCAAATCATTGCTTTTTTGGGAGGCGTGATTGGGAACTGCAAAATAACAATGGAGGATCAAAAAAAAGAAATCGATGTACTGACCAGGTACAGCCGAAATTAAATAGCCCAACCCGTCAAATTTTGGGTTCGGGCTATTTTTAATTAGATTGTCCCTATGGACAAAAAACAATTATCTTTCGTAAAAAAAAACCTTCCTAAAAACCAAGACGAATTTAAGAAAATATTTTCCTGGCTATCGCTTGAGGAATCTTACAAAGATTCACAATCCGCAGAACCGGAAAACCTGCCCGAAGGCGTGGGGTATCTTCAATACAAAATAATGAAGCAGGCCTATGACCTGGCCATGCTGGTAAATCCAAACGACAAAGACGCATCACACGCAGATAAAAAATTATCAGTGGAGGCCATTAGAACTATTTGGGATAGGATGTATCCTAAACTCCAGGCCATAGACACCACTGTAAAAATTGACACTGAACAAGTTTTAAAATTAGCCAATGGCATAGCCGATATTATCACAAACAATTTAAAGGGGGATCCCAAAGAGGACAAAATAAAAGCTGAAATAGAAAAATTAATTAGCGATGTCGAACCCTCTAACGGAAATATTTAAAACAACAATCAGGCAGGAGATAATAGATCCTCCTGGAAAATCTCTGATCATTCAGAGAATAAAATCCTTCCTGAATAAAAGCGATATACAAGCGCATGATTTTTTGCATGAGTGCAAATTCAATCTAGATTTTTTCTGCAAAGAAGTTTTAGGCGATAAAGGATTTCCAGAACTGGAAGGGTTGTCTATTTGGTCGGCTCAAGAAGAAATCGCAAAAGCATTATTGACCAGCAATAGGATAGCAATAAAATCCGGTAACGGTGTTGGAAAGACGAGGATTTTATCAAGAATAGCTCTGCAATATTTGTTTTGTTATGGCCCCTGTAAAGTCATAACAACCGCCCCGACGAATAGGCAGGTTGAGAAATTGCTTTGGTCTGAAATCAGGGCAGGGTATTCTAATTCAAGAATTAAATTTGGAATCTGTTTAAACAAAGAATTTCAGGTAGCCCCAAACTGGTTTGCCTTTGGTTTTTCAACTAACGACGAAGTATCATTCCAGGGATACCACTCTAAAAATGTTCTGGTTATTTTTGACGAAGCCAGCGGCGTTGAAAAAATAATTTATACCGGCGCTGAGGGGTTACTCACTGGGCAAGACTCTAAAATTATTTTAATAGGCAACCCAAATTTAAACGTTGGGAATTTTTACGACGCTTTTAAATCCAGCGATTACAAACATATAACTATTAATTCTGAACAATCTCCAAACGTCATTCATGATAAAGAAATAATCCCAGGGCTTGTTTCTAAAAAATGGATTGAGGACAAAAAGAAACAGTGGGGAAAAGATTCAGATTTATACAGGGTGAAAGTGCTAGGGGAATTTCCTACGAAATCAGAGGACTCATTATTAGGAATTAATGACATTGATTTATTGTACGACGTAAAAAAAGAAGGCATTGAAAAACACATAGGCGTTGACATTGCCAGGGGCGGCGATAAAACTATGGTTTATTTGAGAGAGGGGAATTTTGTTTATAAGAGGCTGTCTTGGAATGATGCTGACTTGAATATAATTTCTGGAAGAATAAAAGAGTTGGCGCAATCAGAGGGAATAGAATCCTCAAATATACACATCGATTCCACAGGCCTTGGCATTGGCGTAGTTGATATTTTGGCGGCTGAAAACTTCTTTGTTGACCCGGTTCAGTTTGCCGAAAGACAAACGAGCGCTTGCTATGGAGCTGAAATTTTCGGTGAAGGATTGAAATTTAAAAACCGGCGGGCTGAAATACTTTGGTATCTAACTGAAAACATAAAGCGGGGAAGGGTCGGCATTTTTGGGAAAATTGATAATTTAATCGAAGAATTACTTATATTAAAATTAATACCAAACCCAAAGGGCTTAGTTGAAATGATACAAAAAAAGGAAATAAAAAAAATTATTAACAGATCGCCGGACGATAGCGACGCAATGGCGTTGTGTTTTTGTTCAGGGTCATTTATGGCAAGCGGTTATATTTAAAGCAGATTATTAAACGTGCTTGATAAAAAGCATGGGATTAGTACAGTATCTTTTTAAGAATCAAATAAATAAAGCCGTACATTCTGCGGTGTCTGGCCACATGATAGACGGGCTTAGGTCTCCATTTATCGGCGGCTCTCAGTCCTCTAATTTTTTTGATGGCAACGAAACGGATATCGGCTTTCTTGCCTATCAACAATTTCTCTGGGTTTATAATGCTGTATTTATAACGTCAACAAATGCCTCAAGGGTTCCAATAATTCTTACAAAAGAAAATGACGACGAACCAATAACAGATGGCCTGGTTTGGGAACTGTTAAGCCCGCCAAACTCTCAAATGTCTTTTAATGATTTTATTGAAACCATTATAGCCAATATAGATTTATCGGGAAACGCTTTTATCGAGGTATCAAACCCGGGTGGGTTCGGCGCTTACTGGCCATTGCTCCCAACACGGATGAGTAAAAAGGTTGTTGAGGGAAGATTTTTTTATGAGTACGAATCAGGCGGGCAGATCCTAAGGTTCACGCAAGAAAAAATCATACATATAAAAGCGTACAATCCAAGCTCGGATTTAATTGGCATGTCACCAAGCCGACCGCTAACGCAGAACATGAATCTTGAATACAACATTTTGGAATACCAGAATAACTTTTTTAGAAATGACGGCGCACTTGATAAGTACGTAACTTTTAAAAACAAATTAAATAAGTTGGATTTCAATACTTTTAAATCTCAAATTATTGCAAGGGCAGGCAACCAGGACAAGCAGCACGAAACTTTAATCTTGGACGATGGCGGGGAATTAAAAGCGCTCAAGGATGACCCAAGCAAACAGATTTTAATAGACGCTTTAAAACAGATAAGGAATAATATTTTATCCGCGTATAATGTCCCCCCTGTTATGGCCGGAATTTTAGATGATGGAACATTTAACAACACAAGGGAGCAGAAAAAGAATTTTTGGGAGAACGCCATACAGCCAAAACTTTTAAAAGTTGAGGCGGCGCTTAACATGGATATTTTTAATCCCATTGGACATAAGATAAGGTTCGATTTTTCAGGGGTCGAAGCACTACAGGATGATTTTGCAACAAAATCAAAAGCGCTCGGGGATCTGGCGGATCGCGGATTGATAACGGGAAACGAGGTAAGGGAAAAACTAAACCTGGAACCGATAGCCGGACTTGAAGAGCCAAGATTCAGGGGTATAAAATTATCGTCTTTTGATTCGGGATCACAAGCACAGGTAAATTTTGAAATCGCCAAGGCAAAAAAAAAAATAATGGTCCAGGATTTTCCAGCGCATAAAAAAACAGAGGAAGAAATATTTAAATTTCTAAAAAAAAAGTTTTCTGAAATGAGCAAAGAAATTACTAGAAATGTTGTACTTACCCAGACCTTTCAAAAGGATGTTTTAGCGGATGCGTTTTCAGATATCCCACAGATTGAAAAAGAAATCTTTGAAGGGCTACTACAAATAGAAACCAACGGCGTTAATAAATTAAAGTTGGAGAAATCCAATCAGTTGACCGGCGCACCAATTGAGCCTGACATTGATACTTTGATAACAAAAAAGATTGAGCCATTTGTAGAAAAAAACGTTAAGACATTTTTTCCAGAAGTCACAAATAAATTTAGAGCGCAGATTGGATCTGTTTTAAAGGACGGCATCGATAATAATTTGGCGATAAACGATATTACTCAAAAGATTCAAGAAGTTTTCTCTGGAACGGGTGACAATAAAGGAACGTTCCCAGGGGCGAGACGCATTGCCAGGACGGAGACTTTGAGAAACAGTAATTTCACAGCCCTTGAAACAATGAAGGGGCATGGATTTACTAAAAAAATATGGCTACCGGCCGGACCCCCTGATGATAGAGAACAGCATACGGGTATGCCTGATAAAATAGTAGCCATTGACGTACCTTTTATTTCATTTTCCCCAACGGAAGGCCCAGTACAATTAATGTTTCCAGGCGACCCAAGCGCACCGCCAAGCGAAACCATAAATTGCGGGTGTTCAGTTCAGGAGTTTGTAGAATGATTTATTTAATAGAAAAAAATTTAATACCAGAACAGACCGTTTACACATCTAAGTTTGGAGAAAAACAGATTGTAAAATCTGAAAACGTCCCTATTGAAATTGACGGGAATATGAACGTTGATCAAGTGAAAATGGTTTGTAAAAACAGGCCCATTGAAATTGATTTGGTTTTTGATTTCGGCAAGGCAGGTATTTATAAGTCGGTCGAAAGCAAAACACAATTTGATGATCCTTTTAAAATTGAAAAGGGTTTGGGCTTAGAAAAATTTGAAGGAGAACTACCCATTTTAAAAACGGGACAGGTGGAAACAGTCCGGCCAAACAGTTCATTTAATAAATCTGATTTATTTTGCAGGATCAGAATTTTAAAAGATTTCCAGAGTAAGGTAGGAGGCCTTGCCGGACTCGAAGGAATTTATTTTCAGGAGAATGGAAAATTAAATTGTAAAGATTTTTTTAAAAATTCTATATTTGTAAAGGACGTAGAAAAAAGATTATTCGGAACTGTTATTTATAAAGCGGATACCCTCGACGCACACGGGGCATTTATAACGGCTGATAATCTTCAAAAGGCCGCCCACCATTTTCTAATGGATTTTAGAAAAGTAATGGATGGGCATAAAAGCCCAGGACTTGAGAAGGTTTTTATTGTTGAGAGTTACTTAGCGCCGGTTGAGTTTGAAGCCTTTGATCATAAAATAAATAAGGGCGACTGGGTAGGAGTTTTTAAAGTGTTAGATGAAGAAGTCTGGGAAAAAATTAAGGCTGGAGAAATAAAAGCCGTTTCCATTGAGGGGGTCGATCTTGGCTAAAATTAAAAAAGAAACAAATCCGCCTGGTGAAATAAAAAAGCCGCACATAACAGGCATTGCGCTTGTTACAGAGGGTGCGAATGAAGAAGAATTTTTATTTATAAAACAAAAAAACTTTAAAAAGGAAAAGAAAAAAATGGATAAGGAACTGGCGAAAAAATTAATCATTAACAAATCTTTAAAAGACTTAGATGTTCAAGCTATTTTAAAACAGGTTGACGAAAAAGACGTTCAGGAAGTCAAAGATTTTCGAATGTCCACGATTGCGAAAGAATTGGAGAAATCAAAGAAAGAATTTATTAAGACTTTTGATTCTTTGCTAGAGTCAAAGACAATCGAAAAGCATTCAGTTGAAGAAATAAACGGGCTGATTGATAAAGTGATTAAGGCCGGCGATAGTTTATTTTTTGATGCGCTGCCGATTCTTGATTCTGTAACAAAGATGCTTATGACTTCAATGGCTAAGATGGAAGAAAAGGAGTCCGTTGAAAAAGGCGACGTTAAAAAAGAAAAGCATCCAGCTTTTGGCGCGTTCATTTCTGAAAAGAAAAAAGAATTAGGAAAGACGGTTTCCGAAATGTCCGAAGCCACGGGGATGAGCGTTGAAAAATTAGAAGATTTATTTATGGGGAATGTTCAAAGCGAAGATTTAACCCCTGAATTTATGGAAAAACTTGCAGAATTTTTAGAGATGGAAGGTTCTGCTTTAATGGAAATTGCCCCTAAACCAGAGGAAGTAAAAGACGGCGACCCCGACACGCTTTCTGAAGATGATTTAGAGGATTTATAAACGATTAAAAAAAGGATTACAAAAATGGATAAGGAACTAAAAGAATTATTGAAAGGCGCGGACACAAAAGCGCTTAGAAAATTTTTGAAAGACGTTGCGAAAAGCGCAAGAAATTCTGACCCTAATAAGGACGAATTTGAAAAGGAGGCAGGCAAGGATATCATGAAGATTTATCATGGTACTCCAGCCAAAGAGGACGGAGACAAAGAGGAATTTCAAAAGCAAATGGATATGGCCGCAATGTATTCCCAGGTCTCGCGAAAACCTGTACAGGAAACGGGTTTTTATAAAAAGGCAGTTGGAATTGCAAAAGCTCTAACTGTGCCCGTTGCTGGAAAAGGGGCTGAATGGATCCCACAGCAGTTTTCGAGTAGATTTATCGAGGGCATTTCTGTTCTATCGGGGGTGATGAATTCGTTTGAAACGTTTAATATTCCTGAAGGAATCGGGACCCTTGAGATTGCAACCCAAGATGCGGTTGGGGTTTCTAAGCGCGCAGTTTATGCAGGAGTAAACGCCATTACACAGGTTGAAACTAAAAAAGTTCAGCTTGTGCCGGACGGCCACGTGGCTTATGAAACTGTTGGTGACGATTTCAGTCAAGATAGTTTCATGGCAAAATCTGGTTTCATCCAGAAAAATCTTCAGCAAAAATTAGCCCGTGGTTTTGAATCATCCATCCTGAATTCCGATACTGCAGGGACTCACATGGATAGCGATACTACCGCTGCCGACGATGTTAATAAATCAACATTTAACGGTTTGCGTTCTGAAGCCGTTGACAATAGCCGTGTAATTGTGTTAGCCGCTTTTGATGCTGATAAAATTTCAGCATTAAGAAAACGGGCTAATATGACTTTGTATGGTTCAAGGCCTTCAGCTTTAATTTGGATCGTTGGAGTTGATACGGGAATCGACTTGGTTAATCTTCGGGATGTTCAAAATAATAAAATGGTTCAGACTATTAATGAACTCGGCCCACAGGCTACCATATTGACCGGTCAAATCGGTCAAATGTACGGCTCGCCTATTTTAACCTCTGAATTTGCAAGAGAAGATTTAACTGCCGCTGGAATTTATGATGGTGTTACAACTACTAATAAACAAATCATGCTTGTTAATCGGGAATCTTACGCAGTGGGGCTAAAAGCCATTGGTAAAGTTGTGACTGATGTAGTTGCAAAAAATCTTGCTACCGACATCGTAGTATCCGGTCGTATTGATTTTAAACCTCTACATGTAACAACCGAAAAGACTAACGTCTTAGGCCTGTACGTATAGAAGTAACCAAAAATAATATGGGAAGTTTAACCGCTTCCCTTATTAACTTAATAATCAAAAAAAGGAATTGAAATGAAAGTTATGCTTCAGCCTAGAAAAAGTTCCCCCGAAAGCATTGATACCGCCGACGTGGTTAGCTTGAATGGTTCGATTTTATCATACAAGAAAAAGATTGAAAAGACTGATCCAAAAACAAACAAGATAAAGTTTATTGCGGGCCCAGCTGTTGAAGTTGAACTGGACGATGCTTCAGCGAATTACTGCAAGAAAAATAAAATTGGCGCTGGTAAGTAATGTCAATTTTTTCTACCGATTCCAGAACGACCTTGGCCGAGATTAAAAAATATCATTCGGTCGGAGATACGGAGTCTGATTTATTGATAACCCAATCAATAGAATTAGCCGGCAATAGAATTATTCGGTATTGTAACCGTGATTTTGAAAGCAAGGCTAGAGCGGAATTGCCGTTAATCGAAGGGAGAACGGATAGATTTTTTATTAATGAAAATCCGGTGGCCTTTATTACTTCGATTATTGAAAACGGGATAACCCTAGTTGAGAATACAGATTACTTTGTGGAAAAAGAAACGGGTTCGATAATAAAAAAGAATGCCAGCACCGCCACATTTGGAAGAGCGAGCCGGTTGTATTGGCATAATATTATAGGCGAGGTCAGGGCCAATTATACAGGCGGCCTGTTCCTTCCTGACGGTGTGGTCTGGGTTTTTTTGGAATTGGTAGGGATAATGGCAAGGATAAAAGAAAAAGCGTTTATAGATAATGAGGGTGTTAATGCGGTTACGCTGGTAAACTCATTACCTAAAAGCGTTTTAAATGTTTTGAACGAATACAGAAAGGTTAATATATGCTAAGTAAAAAAAGTCAAAGCACCAAAGAAAAAACAGCACCGGAGAAAGTGCTTTATATTCACGTTGGGGGGCACTCGTTAAAAGTTAGTGATATAAAAAAAGTAGAGGGCGGTTTTGTTTATTTAAAGTCGGCTAGAAAAATTATTGTCTCTGCGGTTGAAGCTATACAGGTGGAGAAAATTTTGGGGTAATTATGGCCGTTGGATTGAATGTAAAATTTTCAAAGAAGCCAAAGCTTTTGAAAAAATTAATAAGGAAATTCCCTAACCAGGTTGAAGGGGCCTTAACCAAAAGTGTATCAAGGGCAAAAAATACAATTGCGTCCGACACCCCGAATGTTACCGGACGGCTTCAAAGCGGTTGGAAGTCGATTAAAAAAAGCAGGTTCGTTTGGTGGATCCAAAATAAAATTCCTTATGCTGTTGCAGTTGAGGACGGCGTTAAACCATTCGGGCCAAAAACAAAAAAGTTTTTAAGGTTCCCGATTATAAAAGGAAACACCATAGTTCGGTGGGTAACAACTAAAAAAGTAAAAGGATTTAAGGGTCGGAAAATGGTTGAAAAGAATCTCCCTGGAATACAAAGTGCGCTTAGAAAAAATATTATAAAAGCGATTAGAAAGGCAATGAGATAATGGGTGTTTTAAAATCAGCATGGGAAGCATTTGTAACCCAAGTGAAAACCGATTCAGTTTTATTGACCGATATAAATAAATTTATTATTGGGTTCAAAGACCAGCAATTGTCGGGGGATAAATTCCCTATGGTGATTATGAATTTAAATAACATCGACGACGAAAACGTTAGCAATCCCCATAAGCTCTGGGGAAAGTTAAACGTTTCTTTAATTGTAAAAACAAAGGGAACCAATAACGAAGCTTTGGTATCAAAAATTTTAGACCTCTCGGAAAAATGTAGAAATGCGGTTTTAAAAGATGTTAAAATTTTAGGGACAGCGACGGACACGAATTTAATATCAAATACGTTGGGGAAATTCAGCAATAATTTTATAGAATCAGAATTAATTTTTGAAGTGATTACAAATAGATATACAGGAGGTACTTTATAATGACACTGGTAGCAGATAAACTTACAGAACTTGGCTTAAAACTTGAAACAGCTTTCAATCCGGCTAGTCCCGATACCACGGGGTATGAGGGGCTATGCGTTGCAAATTTTAGCGCAAAACTTACAAAGGAGGCGGCTTTAATTGCGTCGATGTGTAATGAATTTGGGACAAGAAAAACAGGCTCGGCGAATGAAGGGTATGAAATTTCTTTCACCATCCCAGCGTTAGAAATTAATGCTTCGGGTGAAGCTGGTATTGGGCGGCTTTTAACTTCGGTAATGGGGGCTGATTCTTCTGCTCCTCCAACCGGTGACCCAATTACCCACACGATAACCGTTTTGGATAACGTATCAAGCCCTAGTTTTTCATTGGTGGAAAGATCCGGTACATTCAAGAAAATTTATACCGGCTTTAGAGTTGGGAGCGTTAAATTAATTGCCGAAGCGAATACGCCTTCAATCGGGTTGGAAATCTCCGGTGTTGCAATGAAAGAAGAGGACGGAACTGCAGTAGTGGAAGCTTACACTTTTGCAAATAGAGTTCTTCCCAATCCTAAAGATACTGTTTTAAAAATCGATACCGTGGCAGTTACTAATTATTCAAAGGTTGAGATTGAATTTTTAAGAACTTTGGAAGCAGTGCATACGTTAAACAGCAAAGCAACCGCTGAATTTTTACCCTCTACCGACGTACTGATGAACGTAAACCTAGAGGGTTTGTTTATTGAGGACGAAGTTCTTAGAGAAAAATATAGAACCGACCAGGGCGGCGGCATTATGGATTTTGATTTTAAAATCACCGTGGCCGCAAGTCCCGAA